>CEOW01076287.1_pt1 | contig 24343 bp, 5 predicted proteins | sample 530621 | NCBI WGS metagenome assembly CEOW01 (sample SAMEA2620734, study PRJEB7988) | marine metagenome | isolation source: saline water (ENVO:00002010), including | reverse complement strand
ACCTGTTGTATCACTAAGTGTGATTTGTGGGTTAGAAGCAGCAACAGCCTGTACAGCAATAGTTAAATCTTCGTTTGGAGTAGCACCACCAAGTAAATCACCTGTAACAACTAATTGATCTGAAGGAAGATATCCTGTACCAGCGTTATTAATAGTAATAGAATCATATGATGCGTTACCACCAGCATATATGACATTAACATCAATATTAAATCCAGTACCAGCACCACCAGTAGGAGTTATATTAGTAAATGTTGCGTTTGCACTACCAGCAGCAATACCAGTTAAGTTGTAAGTTTCAACTGCACCAGTAGAAACAAAAGTAGTACCTGGCCCAGTGAATTCTAATGTACCTCGTGCTTGAGTAGCAACATTAGTAGTACCACTTGGCAGAGTTAATGTATCATTAACAGCATATCCTGTACCAAATGCTGAATAATCATCAATAGCAAGAATAGCACCGAATTGACCACCAAGAGTATATTGGAATCCAGAACCTTCTACACCAGCACCTACATCTCCAGATGCCATTAAATCTGTTGCAGCAACTCCTAGTACATCACCAGAAGTATAAAGTCCATCACCAGAGTTAACAACAGAAACTGCTGTGATAACTCCACCAATATTTGTTAACTCAACAGATAATCCATTACCAGTTGCATGATCAGTTAATGTAACTTGACCACCCATTCCTGCATGTTGTCCACAGTTTAAGAATAGATTATTATTTGCAGGGTTAGCAGGAACTACAAATGTTATTTGTTTTGTTGTAGAACCTGTATAGTTTGCTAACCAATCTGCTTCTGAAACATCTGTTCCATCAAGTGTGTATGTAACACCATCAGAACTACCTATAATAGAAGCATTATCATCTACAGTAGTACCAAAGAATATTGGATGTGAATCCATACCAGCATCACTGGCATTGAATATATACGTCTTTCCTTTGAATAATGAGAAGTCTCCAGCTTGCTTTCCATCAAAGTAGTATCTACCACTAGCGGCCTTAACTACAAATGTCTGTGTACCACCAAGAGGAAGAGTTGCAGTAAGTGTATCACCTACTTGATAACCAGCACCTGCTGATATAACTTCACTACCTCCAGCAGCACCAAATTCTTGTACAGTACCACCCTGAACAGAAATATTAGCAAGGAAATTACTACCATTTCCTCCTGTTAAGGGAATACTCTTAAATGTTCCATCTGGATACCCAGTACCACCAGTTGTAGTTGTAGTCCATGTATCAACTGTGATGTCTGCTTGTAATCCACTACCAGTACCACCAGTAAGAACTACGTTAGTATAAGAACCACTTTGATAATTGCTACCACCATTAGTTAAAGCACCACCAATCTCATCAATAGTAAAATCAATAGTAGCACCAGTACCACTACCACTTGTAGATACAGGAACATTTTGATATGAACCTGGAGTATATGCAGTACCATTATCGGTAATAGTTCCAATAAATCCAGCAACTGTCATTGCAAGAGCAGCACCGTCACCAGTACCACCCAGTGTTGCTACCTCTGGATATGAACCAGCATCATAATTTGAACCAGCAGTTTGAATTGAGACAAGTAATGAATCGAGACTATTCTTTTCAACAACGAAATCCCTATAATACTTCGTTGATGCTTCTGATAAATCTGATAATTTCTTACTATTACTAACAAATCCAAATACACCATTGGATTGTTTGTACATTCCCAAATCTGGATCGTTTGTAAAAGCCAAACTGGGATTGGAGATTGTACCATCTCCTAATTTTATATTACCTGCTTGTAGGTCACTTCCTCCAGAAGTAACATTGAACAGTTGGTTGGCGATGTCGTTAACCTTTACCCTCTGCATTTCAAGGGTATCGGTTCTCGCTATATTAATTGCTGGCATTTACTATTTCTCGCAATAGGGACTTAATCTCGAAGAGTTCATTCTTCAACATATTTATGTCCTCCAATGCGGAAGATAGCTGTTTTGACTTTCTTCTAGCTTCTATAGCAGAATCGTCACGATTAATGATGGCCCCTGTGTTTACGTCTCTTACGAGACCATCATGGCCATCAACCTTCAAATAGTCCATACGCGGAATTAGAAAGATGCTACTGCTCTAATGTCTTGAATCTTAGGAACATATGATGGATCAACTGATTTCATTACTACTTTAACAGCAAATGATGAGAACTCAGGAAGATCAGAAGCACTAAACTTCAATTCTTGATATGCAGATTGTTTTTCAACAATACCTGATATATTATTCTCACTAGTTGCTACTTCAAGACTATCTGGTTCACCAGAATTATTGAAATATACCCAGTCAATATCCTCAAAATTCTCCTGACTAGAGGCTTTCTTATATCTGTAAAGAACAGCAACATTAGAAATATCTTTAACATTAGCTGTTAAACGAACATCAACAGCAGTTGCTGGACTACTAATAGAAACTTCTTTAGTTACATACTTAGCAACAGAAGAACTATTCTTAGATGTATTCTCTGATACAAAATCATCACCATTTGTATATGTTATTGTACCAACCTCTAGGAATGATGCTTCATCATCTGGTTGATTTGGATATTTTACAAAATCACCAACGCGGAAAATGTCAGCAATTTGAGACGCTACATCAGCATTTCTGTTGTAAAGAGCATTATCCTGTATTCTTCCTGTGAAATCATCATTGATTGGTTGTGTATCTACTCTAAGAGTTAATTCTTGAGTCTTATTATTCCAAAGAGTTGCACTACCTGTAATAAGATTATCATATGTCTGAGTAATAGTAGATGGATTACGAGCAATTATTGTTGCAGCATCTGCTATCTCAGCTAATACTTGAGATGGACTACTATCAATAGTAACATTTGTTAATGAAGATTGATTAGCAAGTTCTACACCTTCACCTTTCTGGAAGAATTGACTGGTTTTAACTCGTACATAAACTGTAGTACCATCAACTTTAGCAATAGTACCTGTGGCCTTTGTTGCTTTTCCTTGAATAGTTTGATCAGCAGTTATTGCAGTACCACCATTTCCAGCAAGTTGGAAAGAATATACTGGATAGAACTCAATAATTTGATCTCTTCTTCCAAATCTATCTTCTTGACCACTAGCATTTTCTACTCTATTAGAAGATGTTATGACAGAAGAAGTAGAAAGATCTACAATTGGACTCAAATGAGACACAGTAGACGAGAGCCACATCTTATAAACCAATGAATTAGATACATTGTTCATAGTTTCATTGATCTTAGAAGCAATAAACTTCTGATTTGTAAAGTAATGAGACTCATTTAAGAATGTCTTCTCATAATCTGTTTGAGAATAAGAAGTATAATTGGTTGTTGTAGAGTCTACTGGTATTACATTAGTAGTCTTAACCCAACTTTCCAATTTAGTTCCAGTAAATGTTAGATAACTTACTTGTGGATATAAAGTTTCAAACTTTCTGTTGTAACTAGCATAAGTTACATCTCCACCACCAATAGTATTACCTGCTGCTTTAGAAGTAGAAGTAATATTATAAGTGTCAATACCAGAGTTTGTTACTTGGAAGAGAGTATTATTTAAAATATCTGCTGTTATACCACCAGTTTCTTTTGCATCTCTATAGAAGACGTAAGAATTACCACCTGTTTCAAATCCATTATCTCTATGATGTACTTTTAATACACTGTTATTATTCTTGAATAATTTTGCAGTAGCAGCTGTACTTGCACCAGCATTTGTTTCAAATGGATTACTATCAAGTAATTCATATCCAAGACTCTTATTCTTAAGAAGTAACTCAGCAGGTCTTGTTATATCAAATTCTGCACGATAAACTTTAAACTTAAGATCCTCAAATATGTCTTCTGTCCAGTTATCTACGTTCTGTGATCGGTATACCGAACCTAATGAGGGTTGAGTAGTGATAGTTGTACTTGTTGATATGTCGGTTTCCCCTAAACGAGATGCCCACATTTCATAATCTACTGAATCAGTCTCTGCTGTTAATGCATATTCAGTATCATTCTGTAAATATACAGGATAATCAAATGCAAAGTGTGTAGGTGTTGTAGATTCAGTAACTCCTACTTCATCTATTGCTACACCCATACTAACTGCTGGAGAATCAATATCAATAAATGTTTCAATCTCACATCCACCTGCACCATTACCAACACCTTTAACTACAACAGATGGTGGTTCTGTATATCCATAACCATTAAGAGATATTTCTGTATTATAAACTTTACCACCAGAAACTTCTATACGTGCAGTAGCAACTGATCCACCTGGAAGTTGAGGACTTTCAATAGTAAGAATAGCACTATCATAATTAAGTCCTGGGTTAGTAACTCTAATATCTGATAACTTACCACTATCCTTAGCAATAGTTAATTTTATTTCTGTTCCTTCAGTAGCATTTGCTAATGTAACAGATGGAATAGATAGATCTTCATTCTGTTGGAATGAACGTCCATTATGATTACTTAAAACAAGTGTATAAACTTGTTCATTAGTTAGAGAGAACTTACCAGAAGCAGATGCAACTAGATCAACACCATTCTTATCAATTACTTTAAGAATAGGGCCACTAGCAGCAGAAGATGTACCAGTTACTTTCTCATCTTTGTATATTGATGCATTACCATTAGTATATACTTTAAGGAATGTATTTGGTGTTAGAGTCTTCTCTGTACCAGGAATAACATTCTTACCAGGTTTATCACTATCTACATTAGTTAAGTATACTTTAACAGGAATATTACTACTCTTCTTATTAAAGAATAAATCAACTCCAGTTGCAAATACACCACCTTCATAATTCTCAACTTTAAATGTCTGAGCAAGAGGATTAGGTCTAATTGGATTATCTGTATTACTATCAACTAATTGAACACCTTCATTTGCTTTGAAGTATGCAGGTTTAGTTGAAACAATACTAGATGGATTCTCTGGAAGAATACCTGTAGCATAATATGTAACCTCTGCATAACTATCTACTGTTGCTTTATCTTCATCAGTAGAACTAGAAGTAAATCTTATTGTCTTAGCACCAGTAGTGATTCTTATCTCTTCTGCTGTTGTATCATAATCAACAGTATCAACATCTCCAGTCCAAGTAGCATTTTCTCTTGGTGGTTGTCCAGCAGGAAGTAAAATTATTCCACTAGCATTACCATATTCATCAGTAATAACTTCACCATTAAATGCTGACAATGAGTTACCAGCAATACCAGTAAATCTAAGGTCAGGATTAACCCAACGATTAACATTTCTACCTTCTAAGAAAACATTAATCTTAGTATTTGGTTTTAGTCTTCTTACAGCAAACTTAATAGGAGTACTCTTAGCAAAGAATTGTAATGCAGTAGATACAAGATTTCCTCTTACACTCTTAGTTTGTAGTCCTTTTCCAACATCATTATTTTGAGGACTGATATTAGAAGAACTTGAAACAGATGCTAAATTAATTGATGATTGAGCCTCTTGTGTATTAACTGTTCCTAATGAATTAATAGAACTGAATGATGGAGCAGAACCAACCCAGTTTACAACAAATGAATTATGTAAACTAGAGAAACTTTCTTTAATACTTTCCTTGGCAAGGAATATTGTGTATAAGTTAGTATTTGTATCAACAACTAATGGTTCTACACTTTGATCATACCAAGTATTAACATTAGGTGATATTTCACTATCACCAACATATTGAATAACAACAAATGGATTTGGATTTAATTTCTTAGATGCAAAATCATTTCCTAAAAGATCTAAATGTGAATATGGTAAAGTAACAATATCACCAGACTTCTTATATCCAGAAACAGATCTTTGATCTTCTCTTGTATTAACTTCTACTAGAGATACAGAATCTTCTTTCGACTGTGGCCTTAGAACAGACTGTTGTGTATTAATAGAACAATTATAATCTAATGATGATAGGTTACCAACTTGATGTGCCTCAAAGTTATCAACAAAGAATCCACTCTTAAAGCGATCCATACCAATCTCATCCTTGACCTGCATATTCAATGCCTGTTGCTCAAGAATGCTTAATGTTGTGTAATATTCTAAACGATCAATACGTTTCTCCAACTTACCAATATCACGCATTGTATAACGCTTATTGTCAACAGGAGTAATTCTTACATCCTTACTTGTTGTAGTATAAGCAGGAATATAAACATAGAATAATGGTACAGCATCATCTACTGGATCTGGTTTTGATGGGTTAAGAGAAGAGTTACCTTCCTTAATGAGAAACTCACCCTTCTTATTGAGAAAGACTCCATCAATACGATCTAAGTATTGAACCTGACTGAATGAGAATGTATATTCTAAATTAGTATCTGGAGCAGGAGTAGAAGCAACTACAGAACCAGCACCAGCAAATTGACCAGCTGTAACTTCTAATGAAGATACGTCTTGGAATCCAGCAATAATTGCATCATTATCTACCTTTGGTCTAAAGTCAATAACATTCTTAAGTTGTAATATTCCATGAACAGATGAGTTGAAAGAAGGAATTTCATCTTCTGTAACACCTGCTTCATGTAAGTAACTATCAATAGTACAGAAATCACCTTGTGATTGCTCGAAGTAATCAAAAGCAACTACTAATTGTCCTGTAGGTTGCTCGAATCCTGGCTTGAGAACAATTCTTGAAACGTCGTAAATCGTATCTCTTTGACCATTATCGAAGGTGAATCTGTTAGTAACGTCAGTACCACTAATAAGATTACCAGCACTATCAACTTCAGGCGGTTGTGATGTTGATCCTTCATATACATATCTAAGTTTGTATGCATCAGAATAAGATAATATTTCTACAACTTCAGTATCATAACTAGTTCCTCTAAGTGGAACTACACGATCACCTGAAGAATCAATAACAATCCTCTTATTCTTAATTGCTGTCTTAAGTCTTGGCTTAGCATTAATAACTTCAAGAGTAGCAGTTAATTTTAATGTTGGGAATGTTCCATTAGATGCAATACTACCAAAGTAATTAGTTGGTAATTGAAGACTAATACTACCAGAAGTAAGGCCACTAGCAGTATCAGTAGCAGAAGTTACTTCGACAGAATCAGCAGGAACATAAATTATATCACCATCTGAAATATCAGTTGAATCACCTTTGTTTAATACAGTAATAATAAAGTTACTTTCAGAGAAAGTAGCAAATCTTTGTGTTCCAAATGGTAATTGTGCAGCGAATGTTACAGTACCACCAGATGTAGAAGCAGTAGTAACAAAATCTCTACGGAAGTAATACTTAATTTTACTATCTTCAGTACCAGCAGATATCTTCTCTACTTGCTTACTTCCAGTTGGGAATAATAATGTTCCAGAGTTTGAATTATTAACTTTAGGACGTAACCTAACAATACTTGTATTAGTTACATCACCAGGTAATGCAATATCAAGATATATACGAGTCTTAGCAGATCCTTCTTGTTTAGTAGCATATTGAACTACTGCACGTACAAGATTGTTTGCAGAATCTGAGAACTGTACTAAATCTCCTTGTTGTAATAGAGGAGCAGCATCAGCACTAAAACTAGTAGACTCTACAAAATTGTATCCTTTGCTACCAAAGAATGTAAAATCTGTTACACTCTTAATTTCTGAAAATTCTTGACTATCTACAACAATATCAGCACTGAATGTATTTGCATTTCCAGATCCATATGAACATCCAACAGACTTAACATTCTGTGGTGTATATGTTGTTACTGCATTCCTATTTAAAACAGGAAGTATATTAGCAGCAGTACTTGGATTACCAGCACCACTTGGGTTCTTGGCAACTATAACTGGTGGTTGAGCATATTCAACATTAACAGCATTTCTATTAACTACTTCTACCTTAAGAACATTACCAGCAGGATTCTTAGTTACAAGAATCTTAGATGGATCATATTCAACACCATTAACAACAACAGTAACACCATCTGCATATCCAACACCTCTATTGTTAACAATGAAATGAGATATTGTATTATCTTTAGCAATCTTAATTGTTACTCCACCTTCATCTCTAATCGTCTCACCAGACTGGAATCTACCAGAGAGCGTCTTAATGAACAAAATCCTACCAGTGGTATAAACACCAGAAGGAGCACCTTCTACGACACCATAAGCACCACTGTTGATGCCATAGACATACTTACCTTCATCAAATCCTGTTACTGGGACAGATTCTAATAAAATCTTAGTAAAGAATTGGGGATCAAAGTACGATAGTCCAAATGTACTATTATAAGAAGCAGTACCTTCAGAAAGACGGCCTTTAGATAAAACAATATCAGAATCAGAATTAAATCCTAATCCTCTCTTATGTAAGAAGAAGTTACTTGGTTTTACCTTACCTATAACAGGAGTAATTGTTTCACCATAATCTACAATATGTCCTAACTCATTATTATCATTTTCAGCATCACTTGCAGATAAGAATAACTTTCTACGATTGTTTCCATCTCCAGCATCATATTCTGTTAATAGTAATTCTAATTCATCTTTAGAACCTTTAACTGTTAGTTCTAAGAAGAATACAGAATCAGAAGAATTAACAAGTGGCTTATTAACTTTAGCATATGCTAATGATGTAATAGAACTAGTAGCAGTTGGACTTCCACCACCACTTCTTGATTTAACAATATAAAGAGTACCAAGACTACTTTCAAATGTTCCATCTGTAATGGAAGTTATAGTTGTAGTAGCATTAGTTATAGCAATACTAATAGTTTTTACAGCATCATTAGAACTGAAAACAGTACCTCTCTTATTGAGAGTTTGTCTATGATCAGTTGCTAATTCAGTTCCATTTAATCCTACAGAACCATCATTAAAAGTAGAATATAAAAATACGTCAGGATATGCAGTAAGTTGAGATCCTTCTTTATTAAGTGGTACACTACCAAATACATTAGATACATTAAATGTAGGTAGACCTTTAGTTTTTAAAGTTACATTATCACTAGAGAGACTTTCTCTTGCTTTTTGAATATCTAAGTACTTAGTCTCTTTATTGACAATTTCATATCCCTTAATATATGCTTTACCTGGACCAATACTTGCAACCATCTTCTTAGATGCATCAGTTGCTGATTGGCCATTAAAAAGTCCAAATTCATCAACAGCATATATTCCTTGATTACCATCCTTCTGAGCATATTCTCTAATATCAATAGAAAAATCTCTTACAACATAATCACCACTCTCGTCATATGTTCTACGAGCAAGTGTTTGTTCTAAGAGATTATAATTTGTTGGTGATATCTTCTTCTGTACAACTCCTCTTGAAACAGTGAGAAGTTGAATAAAATTCTTATCTGTAATTGCGTTAAGAGCAAACTCCTTAAGAGTAAGAGATATCTTTAATCTATGTCCACCTGGAGCAGTATAGTTAGATGATCCTATTGCATTATCATATAGAGATGCATCCTTCTCAGGAGTTATAATATCTTCTACAATATTAAATCCAACCTTTGCAGATGGTTTATTGTAATACTCATCAATAACAAGCAATCCAGCGTCATTACGGACAAAGTAACCATTAATGAAGTATATACCTTCTTCTACCTTAACAGCAGATCCATAGCCCATTGCAGGACTCTCTAAGGAAGCAACTTCACCTGTATCAGGATTAGTTACTTGAATACTCGTAGGAAGTACACTACCATCTGTACCTACCACGAGTAAAGGAGTATTTACACCATCAACAACTTCCAGAGTTTCACCTTGTCTGAAAGTTGGTTCAGTATTTGAGTTACCACTGTTTAAGTAATTAACATAAACTGTATCAGCAGTTGCTTCAGTTGCTAGTTTAGTTGTTAATACAGTACCAATAACACCAGAAGTTAGACCTTTCAACTGCTGACCAACTAGCTGAGAAATGTCGTACTTTTTATAAACTATATTACCTGCACCATCGTTAACTGCTACCTCTGAAACAGATGATAGTTTAACGTAATCTAATTTCGTATTTAATCCTACTTCACCAGGTATGACAAGTTCACCTTGTTTAAAGGCATACTTACCAAAACTTTCTACTTGGTTTTGTAGAATAGATTGTAATTGAGTTAATTCCCTTCCTTGGATTGAATATCCAGGTCGAAAGAGAATCTTATAAAAATTCTTACTACTGTCAAAGTCCTCGTAATAAGGAGCTACATTTAAGTTGGTCTTCTGTGGCATGGTATTATCGCCAATACTAGCATTCTTATCTCTAGTATTTAGCGACTTTTACCAAGATCAGAACTCGATAACTAGTTTGATATCTTCAATCTGGTCAGGAGCACGAGTAATTAGTCTTCTGTTCTCAATGTAGATCACATTACCTGAGTTATTCTCAATCTCAGGAGTTGCAAGACCTGAAGCGAATGTAGAACCTAATAGTGAGTTACTATAACTAGTATCTACATTACCTGATCCAGCAGATTGTGTTCCACTAACAGCATTAGAACCATTACTCTCAAATGCTCTTACAACACCACTATCAGTGTGAGCATCATTTGTTTGGATGTACTTAAGAACACCAGCAGTTGTTGAACCACTATCAAGTGTCCAAGAAACTACAGTTCCTTGTGCAGTACCACCTGTTACAGTTTGAGAGATTGTTTCATCAGGAATAAAGTCAGCAGTTGCTCCAGTAATCTTAAGTGCTTTTAGGCCACTAAGAGTATCAGCAGTAGCAAATGTTGTTGTTCCAAACTCATATGGATCCTGAATGATACCAATACGACGGAAATCGTTATCTACTGGGAAGTCTCCAGAACCTTCAGCATATGTTAGACGAATATTTGTCATAACACGCTTACCATTAAGTTCTGTCTCGTGGTCAGAACCATGTCCACCTTGAGGTGAAATGATTGCTTCAATAGCACCAGTTGCAGTTGCACCAGTTGCTACACCACTAGAAAGTCCAGCATCACTGAATAGGTTACCATTACCTAAAAGAACGTTAGCATAGGTATAACCTGTTCCAGCAGTCTGTATTTCAGCAGATGTAATAGATCCAGATCCATCAGTTACGAACTTAACAACTCCGTTAGATCCGTCTCCTTTAAGACCTGTGTAAAGTGTCTGAGAAGCAGGGAGGTTTGCTCCAGCATTCTCGATTAAAGCTACATGTACAGCACCAGCAACAGCAGCACCAGTTACGGCAGTACGAGTTGCATCAGCAGGAAGTACGATAGGCATGAAGTCAGAAGAAAGGAACTTCAGAACATCATCTGTTGGAATCGTGTACATATACTTCCAAATGTATCCAGCACCAGTACTCTCTGTATAAAGACCTGTACCAGATGCATAGTTACCACCAGTTGTGGTAGGCTCTTCAGTAGCATTCTGTCCTGTTGCGTTTGAAGGATCTTCTCCATTATAGAGACACTTGAATACTTCATATGAAGAGTTCATTACATAGAACTTGGCATCAGCAATAGATGTTGCACCAGTTGCAGTTGCTTTACCTATTTGACCACCACTACCAGGAGTAGCAGAATAGTCAGGCTTCCACATATCAAACTTAGGGTTGGCAACCAAATCCCAGTTATAACGACGGATTACTGTACGAGCATATGCATCGTTAATTCTCTTAGCTGCGATAATCTCATCATAGAGATTAACTTTTTCAGTTTGGTTGTCCAGTGGTAGAGGTGGCACATCCTCTGTTGCATAACGATAAACGCCTGAAACTGCTGTAGCACCTGTGTCAGATCCACCTGATCCACCAGTTCTACCTTTAAGAGTAGATCCTAGAGTAGGAGCAGAGTTAACACCAGATGCACCAAAGATGTCGGTAAGAAGAAGTGCATTGTCATAAACAACACTAATCGTTCCACGGAACGCTGTTGATCCATACGTACCAACGTATACTTCATCTCCTACACTAAATGCAGTAGAGTTTTTAGAGTGTATCTCTACATATGCCTTCCATGCTTGCGGACGACCTACAAAGAAGTACATTCTTGTTCTTTCCGCAGAGGTGGCGTTAGGGCCTTCACTCAGGGATTCTAGGAACTGTTTCGCGTTGAATATCCTAAATTTATCAGAAATAATAGCAGCCATTTAATTTACCGACGTGTTTTGTGCCAAAGTTATTTATATTTATACAGATTATGTGGGTTCAAACGGGATAATATCCTCTCCTGCATTAATAGAGTCAGGCCCAGAGAAGAGAGTGCATCCCTCAAAGGTTGTTGCAGTCTTACTTGTGTATTGAATTACAGTACCACCAGATGTAAATATGTATCCAGCAGCAGGGAAGTTGTCAGTCATTGCTACAACTATAGGACCACCAATAGTACCAGTCGATTGAGATACTGCAACAGGATTTTGAATAGATCCATTTACAATTCTCCAGTACTGGCCAGCAAGTGTCCACGCGGACATTCCTCTCATCTCAAAGTCTTGGATACCCAATGATGGATAATGTATATCCAATTCTTGTAGTGTTGTACCAGATACATTAGTGAATCCAACATCCCATCCAGAGATATCAAAATGATTCAATGTATTACCAACATTAGTAACAATATAGTCACCAATATAGTCTTGTGTCTGTCCAAATACTAAGTTAGTAACATCAACTATTCCACCACCTCTTTGTACAACATCATAATCATCTGTAATATCTACAGATCCTGTATGAACAGTACTAGTTGCAATTCCTCTTGTAGGAACTGGATCATTGATGAATGCTTCTTCAACATATTGATCAACAGCACCAGAAGCAGGTGGTGTTAATACAACTTCTGTTTGTGTTGTACCAGGACTTGCAATTGATTGAGTAATAGTGATCTCTGATAGTACATTTGTACTAATTGATACATCAAGTATCAAATCAGTCGTAGTAGTCTCAGAAGTAGACTCAATCTTAGCAACTCCAGCAGGTGCAACAGATATACGTTCTGGAACTTGACGTAAGAATGTTCCAGCAGCCCAGAACTTAGCAGTCGTATCTTCTTGGCCTCTTTGAACCATATAGAAACGATCAGTCAACTTACGATAGTAACGAACTACCTCATCACCAATTAATAGATATCCACTATTAGAGAATTTCCATGTATCTGGAATGTATATTACTTCATCAGCAATATCAGTATCAACGTTAGTATAAGCACCAACCTGATAGTAATTAATATTATCTAATGAAGTATTATCAATATCAACAGTGAAGGAAGAAGTTATTTGCTTACTTACTGTTTGAATAGAGTTGAGAGATACAATATCCTGAATTGCAACATTAACAACAGATGCTGTAGCACCAGTACCAGTTGCACTCTCAGACTCAATAACTACAGGTGGAAGTTCAATATAAACAACATTTCCAGCACCAGGTTGTTCTTGTCCAGCTGGCATATCAAATCCAGCCTGTCCTTCTGCAACATTAGATGTACCAGTTTGAATCTCTGCTTCAATATCAGGTATTACATTATCAGGACTTCTGAATAGTGTACTTGTGAAAGAAGCAATATCCTGAACCTGAGTACCAAGGATAGTAATATGTGCAGAAGATGTCTGAGTTTGAGAAACATCAACTTTAGTAACACCAATCCTTTGTGTAATAACAACACCAATATCTCTTTCAGCTAAGATGTCATATCTTCTTGCAACCACTACCTGTGGTGCTTCTGTATAACCAGAACCACCATCAAGAAGATCAACACTAATAACTTGTCCTTTACTTACTAGAACAGTTGCTCTAGCACCACCACCATTACCATTCTTAGGAATGAAATGTAGTATGGGTGGTGTTTCATACTGATATGCAGTTGGTTGAGTTAGAGGATCATAACTACGTTGATTCCATTCTAACTTAGTAACAGATCCATTCTCAATAGTGGCCACTACTGAGAGTCCTTCACCTCTTGTAGTACCATTATATCTCTCAACTTCAACTTGACCAAAGTGTGATGTAGAAACTGGTTCACCAGCTCTCTGTTCTTTACTGGTTGTATTTCCAGGAAGTTTCTTAATTGCTCTGAATCCTTCCTCACCTTCAATTCTAATCTTATCTAAGTTAGAAATACCTATAAATGGTTGTCTATAATTCTTACCTAATAAAGTACCAGACCATATAGAGTTCAAATCTGATAGAACTGCTCTACCATCAACATCTGCTTCATATACTACACCTGAACCAGATGAAGCAAGAGTAACAGATGTATTGATATTATACTTTCCACCTACAGCAAATATAACAGGTAATGTTTGATCAATTTCTGCTTTTGGTCCTGTTGCTGTAAACCTGACCATATCATTAAGTCTAAAGAAATTAGAAGCAATACCAATAATTTTCTTTATTCCACCTACCTCTTGGTAAGCATGTACTGGTAATCCAATTGAATCTCCCATCCAACGGAATTTAAGAAGATCATCTGCTCCAGCAGTAGTTTCTAATGTTACAACACCTTTAGCATAGTAACTATCAGGGTTGAAATCATATATGTTTAATACTTGACCGACATTTCTACCATATAGGTATCTCATGTCAATTTTTGTTGCACTATTGATAGGAACATTAAAGTATATGTTAGGCCCAGCAACAGTATAACTATATCCTTCTCTTTGTAATATTCCATCAACAAATACATAGAGGAATTCTTTCTGTTCAATTGTTTGAACAGTCATATCCTCAACATCTAAAATAAGGAAAGGACCAGACTTAACATTATCAACTAAGTTATAGTCAATAGTTAAACGTTTGTAGTTAGCAACACCAATACCACTAACTTTCTCAATAGCAGTTACTTCACCTAAAGTTTTTGCTCCAAGATCCTGATCACATATAGGAGCAACATCAAATATTATTTGGTTTGGTATTACAGATCTATTGATATAATAAGCATCTGCACCAGGATAAGTCTCAGTATACTTAGGTCTTTGTAATACTGCATTAATAGTAAGGAATAGATCCTCATCTACTTCAGTATCTACTGGTGTACTGTCATCCCAATATAATTCAAATATATTATTCTCACCATCAATAAAGTCTGGAAGAGATCTAGTAGTAGACACTTCATTAATTAAAGTATTAACATTAGCATATAAAGAATCAACAGCAGATATAACATTGTCACATTCTTGTGCTGTTAATTGAGAATCAGCAATGATATTATAGTTACTATATGTTAACTTAGTAGTCCAATTACCAGACTTATTAATATTATCTTTTACAACCTCTATAATACCTGGCCCTTTAACAATAATCTCCTTAAAGGACTCAATCATTGTATCTACAGAAGATATTACTTCAACACATGCTGGATTATTGGTATCAAATGCAATACTACCATCTGTTACAGGTACAATAGCAGTATAAGTTCCTGTTGGAAGATTATTCCTTACAGTAAGAGTAATTTTATCTTTTAATGTATCCCATGCTTCAATAGCAGCAAGTCTTTCATCAGAAGTTCTATTAAGACTTGTTAACTCTTGTCCACCAGGATATGTGCTAACTGTCCAATAACGTCTTGCATAATCAACAATCTTTTCATTACCACCAAATTTTAAATGATAGGTAATAGCATCTATCAAAAGACCAATATCTCTAGAACATTTTGCTTTATCACTTGTTTGAAGACTAGTGTAAGTAGCATAGATGTATTCACTGATCTCTTCTTGAAGATATGCTTTATTAGAAGTAATTAGATTTGACGCATCTACATATTGACCATTATTAACAGCACTAAGAGTAAATGTTGCTATCTCTCCACCTACTGTAGCAGGTGCTACTGCAAATGACTGTCCTTGAGGAACTGATAATGTTTGACCTTGAGGAACCTGTATTGTATTAGTACCAGAAGTACCAGATTGACTACCAGATAATTGACTTGTTCCAACAGCAACACCAGTACCAGAAGTTAATAATGCATTGTTAGATAATGTTATTTTAGTAGCACTATCAATAGATAATATCTTAGTATTTGCAGGGAATGCTCTACCAGCACTGATATACATTCCAACAGCAAGATTATTAGTATCTCCAACTGTAACTTCAGCAGATCCTAATGCATAATCTACACTAGTTTGATAATCCCAATTTCTAATAGCAAGACCTACTAAATTAGTAGCATATCTAAAGATATCAAGAGATTCAGTTTTATTAGATGTAATGTAATCATAGTCACTGCCTTGATTAAAGAGATTTGCATAATCATAAGTTTTAACATTTCCACCAAATCTTAAATCATGTTCATAACCATCTATAATATATCCAATGTCTCTTTGATAATCATCTAACTTTGTACTCCAATCAAGTGAAGCATACTTAGACTTACCATAACCTACTGCTTCTGCAACTATAAATTCTCTATTCCTTTCAACCTGATTAGCAGCATCTAACCATCTACCACCACGTTCAAATATATTTCTTATCTTCTTAAGATATTTTGTATTATACTGATTATCTACAAAGTAGAAAGTTCTACCATAGAAAGTAACTCCATTATATGCAGATCCTGCTTTTGTACCAGGACCAAGTGGAGGTTGTGCAAATACTATATTATCACCAGATACTGTATATGCTTTTTCTGGTTCTTGAAGAACACCATCTAATGTAACAATTAGACTCTTAGCATTAACTGGTGTAAATGGAGTACCATTTTGATCTAATACTTGGAATGACTTTGTACCAATTAGTTGACCGTCATTATTGTAAGTTCCATCAAATGCTCCGTTAAGAGTAAATGTAAATGCACGAGTATTATTAAAATTAAATTCAGAATTAGAAGCAGAACCAGATCCCTTACGAATTCTCTGACTTTCTACCTTCTGAGTTGTTACTGTTACTATTCTCTTAGTACTTTCAACTGTTATCTTATTCTTTTCTGGATCCCAAAGTTGAACAATAGTGAAATGAGCATCTTTTGGTTGTGATACAGGCATTGGTATTGCTGCATCACTTTCAATATCAACTTGTCCAAATAACTTAAATCCAGCAGGGTGTGTAGTAGACTTAATTAAGTCTCTCCACTGTTCTATTGAAGTCTTAGACTTAACAACATATGAATAATCCTGATAGAAATTACTATCAATAAGTTTCTGATTAGAAACACCTAATTTACCTTTATCAGACTTATAGTATCCTAGATTATCATAAAAACTTGTTATAGATTCATCAAAAGTAGTTACGAATACTGAAGTAATAGTTCCAGTGGCCTTAGATGTTATTCCTTCTATAGAATTGTTCTGTCTAAAGATACCAGTTATATTCTCTACTTTAAGAAGATTAGATCTCCATTCTGAAACTACTGCTCTTGCAACTTCATTTCCACCAATCTTCTGAATTAATGTTTCTCCTTTCTTAAAGGTTCCATTAAAGTTCTTAAGAACAAAAATACTCTTAGATGTAAACTTAGATGCTACAGTTTTATCTAAATGGAATGCTCCACCATTCTTATTAATAGAAACACTCTGAGGAACACCAATAGATGAACTATTAACATAAGCATCTAAATCAGATTCTACTATTTCAATCTCAGGAGCAAAAGTATATCCTACACCAGGATAATCTACAGTGATAGAAAATATAGAACCATCTCTAACTACAACATTAAATGTAGCATCTACACCATCACCATTAGTAATTACTATTTTGGGATTGGTGTAATTAGATCCTTTATCACTAACATTAACACCTGTAATAGTATTAGTAGTTGTATCAAATAATACAGTTGCTTTTGCTTTAAATTCTGAATTAGGATCACATCCTTCTATAATAGGAATTTTCTTATAATTAAGTCCTAGATTTATAATTTTAAATGAATCAATCTCACCAATAGCGAATTGGCCAGTTGTAGTATATGTTATTGTTCCCGACCCGTCCCAGAGAGGAGGATCGCCAACCAAATCATATACAAAGCGATTGCTAGTAACATAGTTTACCTTCCTGACTCCTTGTAATGGGTCATCTACAATTTTTAAATATTTTCCTTCTGAATTTACAATACCATTCTTATCAAAGTAATAGTAATTTGCAAAATCAGTTCCTATCTTCTTATCGTAATTATTTGTTGCTAACCTAGATCCAAATCCAAACTTAACATCTGTATATGCTCCAAAGTTACCAGGAAGAACTGGAGAAGCAATCTTCTCAACAGTAATTAGATTATAACTCTTACTTGGACTAATATCAAAGTAAGTCCCAATGAGACTAGAATGAGACGTATCAAATCTATACTTGTAATACTCTTGTATATCAATATTGATGTTTGGTACATATGTACTATCATCTTCTGAGAATTCAAATTTGTACTCGACTGGTTCTATAGAAGATACTGATACTGTTCTTCTAGGAAGACTAAAATCAAAGAAAGTTGAATTAATAGTTACATCTTGAGCATTTGACTTCTCAATAGCATAATCAAATATAACACCTACTTGTTGAGTAGTAGGATCATATGACTGAATATATCCAGTACCTGCACCAGTAAAGATTTGATAGTTACTAGGGAAATTATATTGTGGTTTATAAAGTATTACTTCTTGATTATTGAAATGATCAGCATCAACTGTATCTTCTTGGCCTCTATCAACATTCAATGAATCAGTTGTTATAGAAACAACCTTTAATACTTCATCACCAACTTTTACTAAATCATTCTTGCAGAACCCAGTGACATCCTTGATTTTCAGAGATGTCTGTCCAGCAGCAAATCCTACATGATCAACATATATTGTTAATCTCTGACTACTTAATGATCCACCAGATCTTACAAGACTCTCATCTGCAACACTTAAATAATCTCCTTTTCTATAATCAGATCCACTATCTTGAATTGTAACATTTGATACAATACCAGCATTAGAGACTGTAATACTAGCAGTAGCACCAGTACCAGTACCACCAGTTAAAGGAACATTATTATAAGTGTTAGCAGTATAATCTGCACCACCATTTAATATTTGGAATCTTCCAATTCCAGTATCATCAATAGTACTCTTATAAGATGGTGCTTTAAGAACTATATTTTGATAAAGACGTTTTCTTACATACCATGTCTTAAGTTTTGTAGCATCATCTGGAATAATATCAACAGTTACTTCATCACCAATACCTAGGCCATGACTAGATGTTGTCTCTATAAGAGCAACACTTTGATTAACAATAAATGGTTCTAAATTATCACTTAAAGAAGTTAAAGTAATAATTCTAGATCCTGATGTATTAAAAAGATTAGAAGATTGTAAGAAATAGGTATCATCAACAATCCATGTTCCTGTAAGAACTTTAATCTTTAATGTATTTTGCTGAGTAGTACCTTCTAAAATTTCAGCAGTAGCAATAGGTGCATTTACACCATCAGTTAGACTTAGAATAGCACCTTCTGTATAAGAACTGTCTTGATCAATTATTAAAGAGAAGGTCTTAATATCAGCAGAGAATGTTCCTGTAGTATCAAATGTTCCATTAACATTCTTAAGAACGATAACATTATCGCTTGCAACATTTCCTACTATCTCACCATAAGCACTAGAAGATGGTTGTCTTAATGTATCATTAGCAAACAAATATGCAGTCTGAATTGTTGTTAATTTAACAACCTTATTTTCCTTAGATTGTAGATAACTAACATCTTTACCTTTAACAGAGGATACTATAGATTCTGCTTCTGATCCTTCTGTTCCTCTATTATCGAAATAAACTTGTGAATTAACTGAGAAGTTAGCAGATGATCTATCTACAGAGATAGAATCTACTGTTCCAGATTTAACTTCTGATATTGTAGCAATAACTCCTTCGCCATTTCTAGGCATACCAGCAGTATAAAGTCTCTTAGCATCTTTAGGAATATCATCCTGAGTTATATCAGAGTTGTAATTACTATCTACTGGTAATGAATAGAAGTTCTCACCTATGATATATGGATATTGCGGTATTTGATTGCTATCAATAGTAAGGAAATAAGCATAAGTTCCTTCTGGAAAGTCTGGGGTAATACAAAATCTTCCATTGTTTTGATCTAGAGTTCCACTTTTATGATTGTAGACAAAATCATTAGTGAATGATCCTAGAGGCCATTGTCCCTCATCAGGTCCAGCAGTACGTTGACCAACTATAGAATAACTAGAAGCCATCCTAATAATAGATGATGTTGCATCTAGTGGATCTTCATATCCAAATGCACCATATATGGGGTTACCATCATAAGCAAAACCTATGATAGGTGAGTGTGTCTTAGTTGCTGGTTCAGTACCTGCACCATTTAAGTTGTCATTTAAGGCCACCCTAAGTGATTTGGGGTTACCTACATGAGCATATCCATAATCAAGAACATTATTGAAGTTTTGGAAAACATAACCATTATCAGTATCTAAGGAAAGTTTAGTAAACCTATTCTTATTCCACTCTTTCAATAAAGGAATACCAGTAGCACCTTCACCAACAGGTATAATATCTACAACAACTGTATTTTGATTATAGAAATTACCCTCATCAATCTTTTCAAAATCTGTTATCTTACCATCTGTAAGAAGAGCTTTGTATTCAGCGAACCTTCCTCTACCAGCATTATCTCTAATTCTAACAGTTGGTGGAGAAGAATAGTATTCACCAGCATTATCAATAACAAGACTGGTTACTTTAGCACCAGTAACGATAGCACGAACTTCTGCTCTTCTACCAGAGGTAATTAATATCTCTGGTGTGGTTGGGAATGTATCAGTTGTGTCTACAATAATACTTTCAACTACATTTCCAGAAAGGACTGCTCTTGCCTTATCTCTAACACCATCTACAAGAACATATGGTGGACTAGCATATCCCCTTCCTTGAGTGTTAACTTTAATTTCTTCTAGTTTACCGTAACGTATGCTTTCTTCATCCTTGAAACCGTAGGCCAGGACACCGTTTAGAAGGACTCCAATATCACGTTTTGGAGTTGGGTAAACTTCTGTTGTTCTAGTTGCTTGTTTCCTAATAATACGAAGCAACTTCTGATCTTGTACTGGTTCACTTATAGTAGGACCATCTAATATCTTATATGATGGAAAACCAGAACTTGAAACATAATAATATTGCTCATCTTCAAATAATGCGGATACATCAGTAGATACTTGATCTAAAGCAGTCTCTACATTGGTATTTGTTGGTGCATCTACAGAATTACCTACCTGTCCTAATACCCACCTAGGCTGGTTTGTACCAGTCTTAACAATTTTAGGATCAGTTGTCTCGAATCCTGGGTTAGAGACCTGTATCTGGTCTCCTACAGCAGAGTGTGGGTGTGAATCTTGTGGAGAGAGATTATAAACTACACCTAGAGTCAATAAAGATGCATTAGTACCTTCAATGATTACTGGTTTATAAACTGAAGTACCAGATGCATGTGTAGTAGGTACACTACCTCTCTTTTCAATTATAAACTGTGTAGCAGTCTTATTATCAAATTTTATTTTCTCATCAGCAATAAGAATCTCACCAGTTGGTTCCCATCCAATAGTAGAGAAAACATCTATTCTCTTTCCTACACCATCTGTACTAGGAAGATTTCTCTCTAAACGAGTCTTAGTTGAGACTGCAAAGAATCCATTAACTGTCTCAGGAGCAAGTACAATATTCCATATTGACTCTCCATCAGCAGTATTATCTGGATAAACATTATCTACAGTAGCATCAGCATACCCATATTCATCAGTAACAGACTGTACTACCTTCTTACCAATTAATAACTTAGGATCTCCCGATATAACTTTACATTTAAGAGCATAAACACTGATCCAATCAGCATTAGATACTTTATATGTGTAATCTCTTGGTTTGTATACCTCTGGTTTTGTATCATTATTAATCAGGGTATTGAAAACAAATTCAATAGAACTATTAGTTCCTTTGGCCTTATAGAATTTACTGATATTCTTAATCAGTGTTCTCTTATCAACTTCACCTTTAAGATACTTCTCAGGGAAAGAACCTAGATACTGACTCTCAAAATTTCTAACTAAGGCATATAGGAATAGATTACTTACATTATATACTGTCTCACCTGAATTATGAGGTGCAGCAGTGGTGCTAGAATAGGTTGAAGTATTGTATAGGTCACCAAGGGTAGTATTTCCACTAATTCCTCTTACACACTCTCTCAGCTCGGTATCAGTACGTGTACCATAGAATATAATTTCATCACCAATTCTTACGTAACCATTTGCCTGTGGAAAACTCGACGCATCTTGTAGTACAATTGTATCAGCAGTAGCAGAAATATAAGCATCCAAGCTATCAAACTGTCTAAGAATATTTTGCTCATAATAATCAATGTTGGAATAAGTTTGTAAATTGCTGGCAATATCTAAGGGGCCACCCTGAACTTCCTGACCTTCATAGTATTTCTGAACAAACTTGTGGAAAAGTGGGTATTCAGATACTATAAACTCAGGTAGTTGCGACTCAATAAGAGTGCTAATTCTTTTAGTCTTTACTGCCATTACTCTTTATACGCAACGAAGCTGGAATTTGCAATGTCAACATCAAGATACATCTCTCGAAGTGCCTTGACATCATTAGATAGTGGTTTCACTCTAAGTGAAATACGATTGTCGAAGAAACTACCTTTAATAATAGTTAAGTCGTATAACTTTAGTTCACCTTTGACATAATCAATATCACCAACTTCCTTGTCCAGGACAACCTTCTCACCAGTTGAGGAATCTATTCTATATAGGACAATCTTCTCATCTCTGTCTTCTAAGTAGACATCAAAAGTAGGATATTCTGTTACTCTAAATCCTGTTGATGAGAGAACAGGACTATCACAATCCTTATCAAATGCATTCTGATAACAAACTTCATAGAAGAAAGTAGAATTTAATTGAGGATAGAAGTCTCTCCTCATAGTAATTGATGTTAAATTAGAATTAATACTCGGATCTGCCTCATCAATTACAGCAGTAAACTTACTATATCTAAATTTACCCTTAAATTTCTCTGTACCACTAGTATTAGTATATGTTTTTACTGCACCAATGGCCACATCTCGTATTTCAGCAGGAGGAGAATCTGTTTTTGACCCACTATAATAGATCTCACTGGTCAATTCTACATGTAAAACAGCAGGATCAACGATAACTGGCTCAACAGAAGCAACAACATACTTCTTTAACTCCTCAACAATCTGATTTTTAGTCAAAGATGTCAAATATGAAGCATCAGTTGGCTTTAAAACAACAAAAACTTTACCATAATCAGGTGGATCTTGGTCTTCTCCACCAAAAATTATGATATCGCTAGTAGCAGGATAGATATTTCTTACGATTGCACCATAATCTTCAGCAGTTACAGCACGATCTTGAGTACCAAACGTCTTAGGTGCATTAAATTTGATCTTTTCTGTGGTTTCTTGCTCTTCTCCACCAGCAGCAGGAACAGAATTGTTGATTGTTACGTTATATGAATTAGGAGTAAGACCACTTCCATTAACTAAAACACCATTAAACACAAAAGATTTGACTCCATTGGACTCAGAACCAGATGTTGTGATGTAAGTTACACGAACTTGAGCATTATTTTCTAATTTTTTACCTAAAACACCATCTCCAAATATCAATTCATACCTATCATCAGCAATTTCTTCTAAAAAGAAGACTTTTGATGTGCTATCTACACCTAAAATATTGTCTGCCTTCAAATATGGCTCGTTAAATGACCCTCCAGTAGGATAAACTTGGACTGATATTGTATTTGTATCAATATCTGGGTTGTTTAAAATGAATTTTTGTGATTTTTGTGCTGTCTGAACAGTAAATGTCTGTGATACTTGGGTTCCTTCTCTTAAAGGAACGTTAGTGAAGACGGCCTGATTGTTTGCAACTGCTGCTTTTACACCGTTTTCCACAACATATTGATAAACATTGTTATCATAGGTAGTAAAAAACCCAGTTCCACCTTGTAAGTTTAGTTCTGTATCGGTAGTAGGATTGGTATAGTCAACTGTAAAGTCAATATATGCAGTAGGAGATGTTTTTGACTTAGGTGTATATCCTAACTGCTTCGCAATTGCTACTACATTGTCTCTCAGAGACGCGGAATCAATGAATAATTCATTGACTACCATGTTTGTGTTGAACGCAGTATAGTACGTATTATAAGCAAGTACGTCTATTAAGTTAGATATAGCAGAACCTTCAAAATCATAGTCAGTAAAATCCGACTGCGACTTTAAATAGTCCTTCAGCGTAGTTTTGATCTGCTCAAAATCTAAATTAGCAACTTGAGTATAAGGCATTTATCGAGTACGTTCTAAGAAGAAACCTGCCTGTTGTTGTCTATCTTCTCGTCCTATAATTCTATAGAAAAGTTCTACCTCATATCCATTAGTATTGAAGTCTGGTTCGCATCGAACATCCTCTACAA
>CEOW01024127.1_pt1 | contig 24748 bp, 33 predicted proteins | sample 530621 | NCBI WGS metagenome assembly CEOW01 (sample SAMEA2620734, study PRJEB7988) | marine metagenome | isolation source: saline water (ENVO:00002010), including | reverse complement strand
AGGATAAAGAGTAAATACAACAAATGCAAAGAAACACAAAAAGTATATTAGAAGAATTAGGCAATATTTCATTTCGCAAGGACAAAGAAGAAGTGGTTGAAAGTCGTGCATCTCATATATTAGAAAGTGCGATAAGATTAATGGGGTATATTAGAGAAAACTTTGATCAAGACACAGCATTTAAACTTGAAAAACGTTTTCACAGTGCATTAAAAAACATGGATGCAAGTAAATTTTCCAAAGGTGTAGCAAGAATTAAAGAGAACAAAGAAATCAAACAAAATCTCAAAACTGTAGACGGCGAATATCAAGAGGATTAACAATGATAGTCGAAGAAATTCTCAACGAATTCAAGAGAACACATCTTGAGCATATAGAAGATATCATCTTATATGACGGCTTCGAAGGAGGCAAAGCAGTTGTAGAATATTTTCGAGGACTGTTACTGACCTTGAAAGGTACCAGTTCAGAAAAAATAAGTGTGTCAGTGAAATGGGACGGGGCACCCGCTGTGGTGTGTGGTATCAATCCTGATAATGGTAAATTTTTTGTAGGCACTAAATCAGTGTTTGCTAAAAATGCCAAAGTAAATTACACAAAAAAAGATATTGCCAATAACCATGGCACTGATGATCTAGGACAAAAATTATTGAAATGTCTAGTGCATATCAAAAAGATTGGTATGTCAGGTGTGTATCAAGGAGATCTATTATTCACAGACGAAGACATTACAAGAAAAAACATTGACGGCAAACCTAATCTAACCTTTACACCCAACACTATCACATATGCTGTTCCAGAACAATCTGAACTTGGTGAACAGATTGATAGAGCAAAGGTAGGCATTATTTTCCATACCACCTATGTTGGTGATACCTTGAAAGATATGGACGCCCAAGGAGGCGCAGACGTAAGTGGCTTTACCAAATCACCAGATGTGTTTTTTGATAATGCAACTTATAAGGATGTATCAGGTAGTGCTAAATTTACAAATGAAGAGACTGCTGATTTTTTAGCGCAAATAGATAGACTAGAAAAACTGTTGGCCAATGTTCCGCGTAATCTAAGTAATCTGTTTGGAGCCAATCAAGACTTTGTACCGTTTTTCCAGATGTACATTAACGCAATGGTCAAACAAGGACAACTACCAGGCAACAGCAACCAATTTATCAAAGGATTTCAAAAATTTTACATTGATCGAATGCAACAACAGATATCAGGATTAAAAGCAGAAAAGGCTTTGAAACTAAGACAAGACAAAATAAAACAAATGCCACAGTTTTTAAACAAATTAAAAGCACCTTTACAAAACATGTTGAGTTTCTACAAGCAAGTACAATCAATGAAAGGATTTGTTTTACAGAAAATGAATCAAGCCATGGCAATTGGATCTTTCCAACAGACTGAAAACGGATTAGAAGTCACAGAGCCAGAAGGTTTTGTTGCTGTTGACAAATCTGGATCAGCAGTAAAATTAGTTGATAGATTGGGATTCTCAAGAAGAAATTTAACTGCGATCAACAAATTCAAAAAATAAATTTATTGTTGCATTAATTTGGCGTCCCAGATATTCTGTGTCAAACAATCTATCGTAATTGTGTTGTCTTAAAGATTGTGTTTGTAGATATAGGTCCTGCCAATTAATGGATCTCAACTGCTCACACAAAGTGACTATCTTATTAATCCGTGAGTCAGGATCTATTTCCAAATCATAACTTTCATCAAAATATTGTGCAAATGTTTTAAAACCAATCTCTCTAACTTTTTGAAGATACAGATGGTTGCCGTGCACCACAAAAGGTTGTTGTGCAATAATAGGCTTCCATATTTTTTCTGTGATAAACACTTCATTGGCATTGTCATTTGTTTCAGATATTAAACTAAATTTTGTATGGTTGTATGGCAATTCGTATATGTCTTGATCCATGCCACGATAAGGATAATCTTTGCACCAAGGCAGTTCATAATTTGTATCAAGTTTTTTTGTGGGCCAATTACTGTACAAACTATTATCTAAAATGTGCTTAGGTAGACTTCGCAACAATTTTTTCCTATGTTCACGTCCCTCTTTGTTTAGAAATAAAAAGTCATAATGTTTTTCTGAGTGATCGAACTGCAATTTATTGTGTAAATGTTTTCTATACATGTAAAACCAAAACCAACTAACGCCACCAGTCCACTTGATATGATCTATGTCATATTCAGGATAACATCTATAGTTGTTTACATTATCCAAACTCTCCCACGGAGTTGCTTTTATAAATTTGAAGCCTTGACTGTGTAGCAACTTACAACGCTTGTCTAGTTCAGCAATAAATTCACTGTTGTTGTGCAAACGGCTATTGGTGTATCTATAATCAATAATGGCTATCCTACGATCATATGAATCTAAATCATAGTTGTGCAAAGTATAATACTCTCCTGTCATGTCAAAAGTTTGATCTGGAAACGTATGCATATTGATAAAATCTTCTAGGTCTACATGAAAGCCTGTCTTCATTATGTCCGTTAATATAAAATTTCGTTGCATATAGTCTATAAATATGTGTATGTTAACACCTTTTTTACAGTATGTATCTGAAGGTAGAGTTGTAAGAAGGCAAAGCGATCTACAAAGATACACATTTCAGGAAATCACAGAACGTATATACCTTGCGTTTTTAACATTGACTCTATTGCAAAATTTCAAACAAACACAAGGATTTGTACAAAATTATGCCAGAGATACATTGACATATGGCACTTTTGATAGAGTTAGAACCACATCTAATGATCTCCACAACATGTTGGCAGTGGTAGCAGGTGATCCTGAAATTACTAAAAAGTTAGCCAACAAGAATGTTGCTATGGCACTAAGACAAAGACAGACCGTGCCTGTGTTGGCTTTGAGAAGATATCTTCGTGACTTCAAAAATGCTTTTGGTTTTTTAACAAGTCTTGAAAGATCGTTAGGCATAACCAACATGGACTACAAAAATCTTCGTAGGGCCATCGCTGACTATCCTGCTTTAGATAATAAAAGAAAAAAAGTTACCACTACAAGACTTTTGCAGGCCTTAAAGGCAAAACTGTCAGGAACGGATTTACAAAGAAAAGCACAAGAATTTGCTGACAAGCAAAAACTAGAACTAGATAATGTAATTGATGCAGAAAGAACCGTGCCTGGTGCTGAAATTACCCCTGATGAATTCACAGGTTATCGACTGTTGACAGGTGCTGGCAATGTAAGACGTGCTAAAATTGCCGCTGACCTAGTCAAGCAAGGCAAGGCCGTGCCTGCTCCGGTTATGCAGGCCTACTCACCTATAATCCGCATGGTGGACGACATTGTAAAAGGTGGTTATACTTTTGTAAAACTTTTCCAGAATATACATCAAAGAGCCAAAAAAAAGTAGTTTTTCTTAATAATATCGCTTAATTTACCAATATTACCACTAAATAATAGCAATTGACACCGGAGCGGTGTCAGGGTCATTATAATCAGAGAAAAAGGAGGATTAAAAATGGCAACTGAAAACAACACAACATTCGTGGCGGCTGACAACAGTTCTTTACTAGGTAAAGAGTTAGAGTTCATCACGATTGATGCAGGTGAGGAGTTAGCGAATCACCAAGCAAAAAACGAAACGCAGAACGCGATCGAAAACACGGTCAGAGTATACGGTAACATCGTAGGTGCTGGTCCATTGTTTGATACTAATGCGTCTAGAACATATATTGTCGAAGGAACAGACATGTTCGTTGGAGCACCAGCAAGTTCAGGTGGAACTTTTACATTCACTGAATCAGGTGCAGACGGATCATCTGTTGGAACATTACTAGCGGCTTTAAAAGCACTTGGTACTGTCGACAGTATTGACTTAAACGATTCTGGCACAACTGCTAAGATCGAAAACTTAGAACTGTAATCATTAGTTAAAGGAGAATAAACAATGGCTTACGACGGAACATTACCGGCAGGTGGACACGGAAATTTTGTTTCACCAAACACAGCACACGAGGCAGATGGTGTTGAAGTAGACTTCATTACTGTTGATTACATTTCAGCGATGAACGCAGAAGTTACTCACCCTCTTGCATCGGCAAACACAGCGGGTCTTCAATTATCAATGGAAGCAATCCAAAACCAAGGTGTTAACATCTTGGGTAAAGGCGTTTTGTCAAACTCAAACACAGAACAAACTTACATGGTAAGAAGAGACTCTTTAGATACAATTAGTTCTACAACGACAGTGGCGGCAATTCAGGCGGCAGTTAGAGCCTTGAATGCACTAACACCTGACAAAGTTACAGCAACTATATCATCTGCAACAGCGGCTGATAGAGATATGGGTGACACTTCAGTTGGAGCGTAATAATAGCAGAATAGGAGGAAACTAATATGCCAATAAGCAAAAACAACTTTAGTCATGTGACTAATACTGAACTAGAAGGTGTAGAAACATCTTCCTTCACTGTGGACTTTATCAACGACATGTCTGCTGAAACTAGCGACTTATCATCTGGATCTGCAACAGCAGGTTTAGAGGCAGTAAGAGCAGTTATTGGACAGCACATAAACATCCTTTCAGAAGGACCGTTAGTTGATTCAAACACACAGAAAACTTACACAGTTAGAACAGACTCTCTAGGTACTTTGATATCAGGTGGAACGTTACAAACGGACATCAGAGCGTTGAACGGTGCAGGTAGCGTTACAGCCACTATCAGTAGTGCAACAGTAACAGCAACTGACATCGGTATCTTAACTGCGGCGGCTGTATAATAATTCAGTCTTCGGTAAGTAGTTTACCAAAGGGCGGATCTTTAATTAGGTTCGCCCTTTTTTCTTTGCGTAAATAATCACATGCCAACACATCTAGACGAAGCCATTAAAATAATCCTTAGTGCAGATTCCAAGTTACGAGACAAAACTCCTAGGATATATCAACTGCCAAAAGAAGAACACATGCCAAAGGCATTCACAAATCTAAAACGTATGCGTTTTTTGAACCATGATGTCAGTGCAGGCAGAAACATCAAACGTTGGCTATGGCGAGATTACAATCCTGAGATAATATTACAACAGCCACCTTTTGACAAGTACGAAGATCAAAGTGAAATATTCACACTAATAAGAAATCCAGCAGACCGTTGGTGGTCCGGTATCAAAGACATGTTTTATTTCATGCCATGGTACACTTGGTGGACGAATGAAAAAATAATGACACAATGGCCTCACTTCACACGTGGCACGCTTAGATTACACGATGTTATGCAAGAAGTCAAACCACAACATCTTATCAAATGTGACAGCGGACTCAATGACAGAATTATTAATTTTGCAAAAAAACATGGTCTACTTTGCTATGGCAACATTCCGCACGAGCGAGCACTAAGACATTCTAAGCCTGACGTCAAAAAACTAGAAGACAAAGGAGTACAAACACTCAAAGCATGGCTACGAGACAATCCACAAAGGCAAAAACAGTTAGATGAATATCTAGAGCCTGACTGGCAATATTGGAGCCAAGTTGAGTACCAAGACTAATGTACGAATTCAGAGTCCACACCCTGGTTGATATCACTGACAACGGAAATCTACAAAAAACATTTCCTTTCAAAACCAAAGCCAATGAAGTTGTACACAACAAAGAAACGCTGGCCATTGCTAAAAATCAAAACAGTAATTTTAACACCATGTTACAGTTACTCCAGATGAGAGGTAACATCACATGGGATAAATCTCCCATGAGAATAAACGATACTCTAGGCAATTCAGCATTTGGGTCAGCCTACGAAGGCAAACAGAACAGTTGGCATTTTCAATTTTTTGTGGAGCAATTGAATGTTTACGGGGATGAATCTGTGCCCACGGCACAGTTGATTGAAGATTTCCACCTGGTGCCTGTGGTTAATTTCTGCAAAGAAACTGCCACATTTCCTACCAGTACATTTTTAACCACCGACGCACACACATTAAACACATACTTTTCCTACGCTGGTTTTCATAATAAATAGTATTTGATTAAGGCAAAACACAAGGCTCGCAAAGGCAATGGATCAGGCAAATGTACAGGCTCTAATATTCGAGGTACGAAGCCTCAAAAATGAGATAAAAAATTATATGAGTACAACTGATTTAGAAAAAACTAACCTAGAAGCACACGTGGATCTTTGTTCTGAAAGATACAAAGGCCTACACGATAGACTGAGTGCGATTGAGGTTCGTCTAGGTAAGATGAATGAAGAAATGACAGCAGGTCATAAGAGTCAAACAAAAACTATCATTGCCACTGCCGGCACAGTGGTAGCAGGATTACTATCAACAGTGGTTGTTATCCTGATGAAAATGCCTGGCTAAGATAATTACAATTACCAATCCAACATATGTTTATACAAATTGCACCCAAGGTGAAAGTGTATGTGACCAAAGAACAACTAGATTTCATACGCAACCACTCTGACGCTACTTTTCGTAAAACGGATCTAGAACCACAAGAGATAGAATTAGCACAAATGTTGGCAGACAAGGCCATATTTGTACGTAAAAAACTTGACAACGATGTGCAATATGCTTTAAATAGACGCATAAGATTTGTGCGTGATGGTTTCAAAAAATAAACAAGAACTGGTAAAGCAAATAGAGGCTTATGGATTGAAGCATAAGTTGGCTGAACTCGCACGACGAGAAGAGGCTAAGAGGCCTTTTCGTCATCTACCCAAACAATTTTCCAAAGGTATTTTAATTGGCAACATAGCCATTGTCCCTAAAAAATACACAGGAACAAGATATGTGTATGTGATCGCAGACATGATGGAGGCCAAGATACTGTTTGAAGACATCAGCCTTAAACAAACTGCAATTCTTGTGGCACATCACATTGCAGAAGGCTTGCCTGCACCTGCGAACGTGATAGAGTATGACACACATTTTGCTTCAAAACTGTTTGAAATACAAAGTTCAAAGTCCATGATTAAACTTGCTGAAAAAGAACACAACGAAGCACAGGCAGAAATATATCAACAGCGATTGGAGGACGCACACCGTCTAGCGGACGAATACAAAGCGAAAATACAAGATATTTTCCATTCAACCTTTGAAGGCTAGATAATAAATAAAACAGTATGAAGAGTTTAGAACTTACAAAACCAGTTACATCAGAATCATTATTATCAGAATTTGAGTCAAGATTCAACCAAACAATGGATCTTAACAAGTTTACAAAAGAAGAATTAGAAGACACAGCAAATCATATCAGAACAAAAATACACAATATCACACAAAACACACATTTTGGACATGAATTAAAAGATGATGCTTATCAAAAAAATCAAATGATGTTGGATATTGTCAATCAGGCCATCACAGAGTACGGTGAAAAAGAAAAGTCTGCGGCGGCACAGGCCATTAGTGCCAAAGACAAATTAGATAAAGGCTTGACTTTAGGTCAAGATGAGAAAAAATTAGTAAGTAAAATGTTAACCAAAGAAGGTGTAGAAGAACAATCAGAATTAATATTAGCGGCCAAGGACATGATGGACAAAGTTACAGGTTACTTGGAAGATCTAGCAACAATGAAAACAGAAGGTATGTTAGAACTAGCAGACAGAATCAGAGATGAGATGGGAGCAGACAAGGCTGATGCTTTCATGCAAAAGATCCAGCCGGCAATTGAGCAGGCAGAGGCAACACTCACAACAACTAGACAAGAGTTAGATAACGGTGTAAGAATTTTGACCGGAGAGGAAGTTGCCACTGATACCATCGGCGCAGATGACTCAATGAATATGGACACAGACCTAGACTCACTAGACTCCGAAAGCGATGAAGAGTCAGACGAGTTTGGGACCTCTGATGCTGAAGCAGGTGGCACAGAACCAGAAGGCAGAGAACAAAGAGAATCCAAAGAAGTGTTTGAAGCATCAAACAGAATCCTCGGTAAACTAGCGGGGAAATAATCCCGTGAGATTTTACGAATTTCAAAACAAAGATTTAGAGTCGGCACTGGTTAACACACTGTTGAACATGCAGGGTGATGCTAACGAAAAAGATCAGGCAACAGAAATCAGTTTTGATGCAGTGCAAAGCATTATGAACAACACAGGATATCCTGCTTTCAATTACGATGTATTCAAACAGATGTATGATACTGGTAAAACTTTGAAGAACATGATTGCAGATTTTAACCAAGAAAAAATCGTTGTGAAAACAGACAAGGAATCTGAAGACAATCCCGAAATGGATTTTGACAATCAAGGTAGCACAGACAAAGTTAAGCAGATGGCCAAGTCTGCAATGAAACGTAGACAGTAAACAATAATTATCTACATGTCTAGCAATTACATCACGGTTGATGGGATCAATCATATCAATGCTGAACTAAGCAATTATTGTAATGCCGCTTGTCCGATGTGTGCAAGATTTGACTCTGAACAAAATTTAAATAAGGACATTACCAACAACAGTCATACAACTCTCGAAGTGATCAAAAATAAAATTGGGCCAAGAGTCATCAAAAATTTATGGCGATTTAGATCGTGCGGTAATGTTGGCGATGGCACTATGAATCCCGAGTGTGCAGAAATCTATGATTATGTGAAATCTGTCAATCAAAAAGTCGACCTATCAATTAACACAAATGGCGGAGCACGTAACAAAGAATTTTACAAAAGTTTGGCTGAAATTGGTGTGAGAGTAATTTTTTCCATTGACGGATTAGAAGACACTAATCACCTGTATAGAAGAAATGTTAAATGGAGCAAACTGTTTGAAAACGTTGAAAGTTTTATAAATGCAGGAGGTACTGCCCATTGGGATTTTTTGGTGTTCAAACACAATCAGCATCAGATAGATACCGCTGAACAGTTGAGCAAAAAGTTAGGATTTAGTAGATTCAATAAGAAAGCCACAACAAGATGGGACGACTTTGATGCAAAAGGCACATGGTTGCAAAGAGACAAAATACAAATTGATTCATATGCTCTTGAGAAACCTGAAAATAAAAAGATAATAGATGTGGATAATAAAAGAGACGTGAAAGTAGAGCATGTTAAAGTTAAAAAAATAAAGTGCCATTCATTTTCAAATAATAACGTTGAAATATTTTTACACGCCAACGGGTATGTGACTCCATGCTGTTGGTTAGGAGATTTAAATATACATGGCCCTCAAGTGCTTAGAAAATTTTATGCAGGTGCAAATATAAATTTAAGATCATTAGAAGAAATATTAGGAGGCACTTACTTTAAATTTTTAGCACAATCTACACAAGGTAGAGTTACTGCATTAAGAACTTGTGAAAACGTATGCGGAATACAATAATGAGTAAGACTTATTGTGCAAAACTTTGGAATCATCAATACATTCACATGAGTGGTAGCCTTAGATATTGTTGTGCTACAATGCATGATATCATAGATAAAAACAGCAATCGATTACACATCAATAACAACTCATTAAAAAATACTTGGAACTCCAATGATGTTAGACAAACAAGATTAAAAATGATACGTGGCGAACCAATATCAGCCTGTGTTAAGTGTGTTGATCAAGAGGCCAGAGGTTACAAGTCTATGCGTGAAACACACAACATGGAAAAAAACTTTGCTTTGACCAAACAGGATGGTTCAGTTGATATTATGCCTACAACAATGGAATTACATCTTGGCAATCTTTGCAATCTAAAATGTAAAATGTGTGGACAACAATACTCAAACCAAATAGGAAAAGAACTTCTTGAAATAGGAAAAGACAACAAAGATTTTCTTGATTGGGTTTATAAAGAAAGCGGTAATGTTAATATATGGACCAACAATTTATCTGTAGAATACAGATGGTTTCAAAATCCAAAAATCAAAAACAAGTTATTTGAATACGTTTCTAAGAACATTAGGAAACTTACAGTAATTGGTGGAGAGCCAACTGTAATTCCAGAGTTTTGGGAACTGTTTGAATACTTAGAACAAAGAGATACGCTAAAAAACTTGTCTATCACTCTTACCACAAATCTTACAAATGTAAATCCTAACTTAACAAAGTGGTTACCTAAATTAAAAAAGTGGACAGTATGGGCAAGTGTTGATGGAATTGGTGAACGAACCGAATACATAAGATATCCTAGCAACTTTAAAAAAATTTGTGAAAACTTACAGTTTTATAAAAACTTATTAGGAACCAACGGTGATATTACATTAAGTCCAGCAATTCAATTATTGAACATAGACCAGTTAGATGATATTATAAAATGGTGGTTAGAATTTAGCGATGGTAACTTTGAAAAGCAGTTTGGCATTTCCTGGATGGCACAAGTTCATTATCCAACAATCTGTAACTATGATATATTACCTAAAGAGTATAAAGATAAGATAGCAAATAAGTTAGAACAGTCAAGTGAACAATTTAAAAAGTTTTCAACTATAACAAAATATTACAACAACCAGATAACAAACTTAAAACAAAACATTATGTCCAACGAAAAGAAAATCCACTTTCAAAAAGCATTTATAAGATACAACGACACACAAGACAAACACAGAGGAAAAAATACTTGGCGAAGATTGTTGCCAGATTTAGAACAAGCCTTGACACAAAACCTTAGTTAAGTTATAATTAAGTAATGAAAATACCACCAGAAGCACTGCAAAGCAAAGGAATTGCTTATGTGCAACGCTACCAATATGATGAATTAAGTAAAGCATCTCGCAACGGTAAGCGACATTATGAAACTCCAGATGGAAGAACTGTGCCTAGTGTTACCACTGTGCTGTCTGCCACAAAAGATATGACAGCACTCAATGCCTGGCGTAAGCGAGTAGGCGAACAAGAAGCAAAACGCATAGCCACAGAGTCAGCCAACATTGGAACTGTGATGCATCGAAGTTTAGAGAAACATGTCAAAGGAGAAGCACGTAAACCTGGTTCAAATCTGATACAGCAAAAAGCACACACCATGGCAAATGTGATTATTGACAACGGATTGAAGGACATAACCGAAGTATGGGGATCAGAAGTTAGTCTACACTACCCAGAACTGTACGCAGGCACGACTGACCTTGTTGCAGTGTATAAAGGTGAGCCTGCCATATGCGACTTTAAGCAGTCACGTAAACTTAAAAAGAAAGAGTGGATTGAAGACTATTTTTTGCAGTTGGTGGCTTATTCTGAAGCACACAATAAATTGTACGAAACAGATATCAAAACTGGTCGCGTGTTTATTTGCACTCAAAACAATGAGTTTCAAACATTTGAAATTGACCGTTATGAGCACTGGACCAGTGAATGGTATAAAAAACTTGAACAATATTACAAGTTAATACTGTAATAAATAACTGCATTATGCCTATTGTTCAGATATCTAGAATACAACACAGACGCGGTTTAAAGACTGATTTACCGCAATTAGCGGCTGGAGAGTTGGGTTGGGTGGTAGACGAGCAACGTCTTTACATCGGAAACGGCACAGTGGCTGATGGTGCGCCAGCAGTTGGCAACACAGAAATAATGACTGCGGGCACTTCAACTTTTTCAAGTGCTCTCACATACACGTACAAAGGTTACCTAGGAGATTCAACTCCAATTGTGACCGGTGCATCTGGCGATGTATCTAGAACATTACAACAAGTATTAGACGATCGTGTAAGTGTTAAAGCATTCGATGCCAAAGGCGATAACTCTACTGATGACACAGCGGCCATTCAAAGAGCACTAGACGAATTGTACAGCGACAGCACAGATCAAGATGACGTAAGATCTAGAAGAATACTATTTTTTCCAGCAGGCATTTACAAAATTACAGCCAGTTTGACCATACCACCTTTTGCTCATTTACAAGGCGAAGGTCTTGATAAAACAATAATCAGTAACACAGCAAACAGTGCCATTGCAGTAACAGAAGACGACGACGGGCAAGGGTTTGGCAGTATAGGTGGTTCAAGTGCAACTACTCCACAACAAATTCAATTATCCAATTTAACATTCAAGACCAATGCACCTTACGGTGGCTTGTCCTTAGATTGTGTATCTAATGTGTATATCAATCAGTGTAAAATTTTGGGAAGTTTTGATGCTGACAGTTCAAAAACTGATGACTCAAATTCTAAAGGCGTCACAGTGAGAGCACAGTCTGGATTGGCATCTACAAATATAATTTTTAACCAATGTCAAATAACTGGATTTGCGAGACTGGTAGATATCAGTCACAACACGACCAATGTGAGATTTAACAATTGCGATTTCAGTACTGGTTACTACGGCGCCATACTTGGCGAAAGCATGGACGGATCCACAGGTGGTCTTGACATTGGACCAAGAGACATACAATTTATCAGTTCTAATTGGAGTAGCATTTCACAACAGGCAATCTATGTGAAAGCATCTAGCACCACAACTGGCATAGGCACAAGAAATGTTATATCATACGGAAACTGGTACAGTTCCACTGTTGCAAATAACTTTGAAGGAGTAGGCAGTGTAAACGAAGTTCCTGTGATACAATATGACAACGATGAATGTAGCAGTGTCATGGACTTCTTTGAAAGATCAGACTCGCGTAGATCTGATGGCAGTTCAGAACTTAATGCCGCTCCAGAATTGCAAGGAATAGGTATACAGACCAAAGCAATCAAATCACAGACTCTCGCAGACAACACATCGACGGCCACCACTATCAATGAATATCCTGCTCTTAACGGAAAAGGAATTAGAATAAAATATAAAATTGTGAGAGGCACACTAGACAGAACAGGCGAATTTGTTATAAGTGCATCGACAACCGCAGTAAGTTTTGATGATACTTTCACAGAAAGCGGAAGTAGTGTAGGAGTTACACTTACCGCTGTGCTTGACGACAAAGATTCTACATCTGGTTCAGAAACTGTTGCATTTAAATTCACAACTACCAGCAGTGGTACCGACGCCACAATTGACTATTCCACAACGATCATAGCATAAACAACATTATGTTATTATTAAACGGTTGCAGTTTTGCCGACAGGTGGGTACCTTCTCAAAATTTTCTTCAGTCCATCGATTGCTCTAAAACAATGAACATATCAATATTGGGTGGCAGTTTTCAAAGGACACTAAGAACATCAATTGAATACTGTGCGTCTTTTGGTAATCCAAAAATGGCCATCATTCCAATCACGTTGGCCAGTAGATGGGAACTAGCATTAGGTAAAGAAGATGTGATCATTGACGGCACCTGGTACAGTATGCAACATCCTGAATATATAGATTTCGATAAATTGGACAAATCCATTTCCAAAGACAAAGTCAAACAGTTAATTGAAAATTATTATGGTGTGATTCCTAATGTGCGATCTACTTGGGACAAGATGTTTACAGAAATTATTGCATTGGCATCTTTTTTTGAATCACAAAATATAAAATATTTGTTTTTTGATATGTGCAACAACTTTGATCATAAACATTTAGCGGGTTATAAAGGATTTGAAAAACTAGATCTAATTAACAATAACAAAAATATTATTAATCTTTTTGAATTTTGTGGTAATAAGTTCATGTATGATACATTATCACCTGTTGAACAAAATAAAATAGATCCATACATGCATCATCATCATGCAACTGAGTATCTTGCGTTAGAAAAGTACCTAATAGACTACTTAAATCGCTAGTTGTGATAATTAAAACCGTAGACAAAAAAGTTTTTTTATCATAATATTAGTATAAAATAAAAATGCAAAACGGCAACCTAGTTTTGTTCTTATGATGGTGATAAAAAAATTGAAAAAAACAACAAAACAGAAGTTTAGATAAATATGGATACACAAAAAATAAAAATCAAAACAAAAAATATAAAAGGCATAATGACAACAACCAACTCTAGTACTATTCAGGTGCAAAAAAGGGATGGTAGACTAGAACCGTTGGATATAAACAAAATTCATTTCGTCGTTGAAGAGGCGTGTGAAAATCTTCCTGGTGTGTCTGCTTCTCAAATTGAAATGAACGCCAACATACAATTCTATGATGGCATGACAACCAAAGATATTCAAAATGTTTTAGTAAGATCTGCAAATGATCTTATCAGTTTGGAAGCACCAAACTATCAATACGCCGCGGCAAGACTGCTATCTTATGATGTGAGAAAAGAAGCACATGGTCAATACGAATACATTCCGTTATTAAAATTAATTTTAAGAAATATTAGACTAGGTGTGTACGACAAAGGCATTGTTGAAAAATACAGCAAAACAGAATTAAAAAAATTAAACACATGGATCCGTAGAGATCGTGATTTAAGTTTCACCTATGCAGGTTTGAGACAAGTGGTAGACAAGTATCTTGTGCAGGACAGAAGCACAGGACAGATATATGAAACTCCACAGGACATGTATATGATGATCGCGGCAACGTTGTTTGCTGAATATCCAACCAAAACAAGGATGACCTATGTTAAAAAATACTATGACGCTATCAGTCAACACAAAATTAATATACCTACTCCTGTCATGTCTGGCGTTAGGACTCCTATTCGTCAGTTCGCAAGTTGTGTACTTGTGGATTCAGACGATACATTACCTAGTATTTTCTCTAGTGACATGGCTATCGGACTCTATGTCGCACGTAGGGCCGGCATTGGAATCAATGCAGGTAGGATTAGAGGTATAAATTCTAAAATCAGAGGCGGTGAAGTTCAACACACAGGTGTTATTCCATTCCTTAAAAAGTTTGAATCAACTGTGAGATGTTGCACACAAAATGGTGTGCGTGGCGGAAATGCAACTGTACACTTCCCGATATGGCATCCAGAGATTGAAGATATACTTGTACTTAAAAACAACAAAGGCACAGAAGACAACAGAGTAAGACGTATGGACTATTCAATACAGATCTCTAAAATGTTTTATGAAAGATTTATTGCTGACGAAGATATCAGTTTGATATCACCTCACATGGCTCCAGGATTGTATGATGCTTTTGGTACTGAGGATTTTGATGACTTATATTTGAAATACGAAAAAGATAAAACTATTCCTAAAAAAACTGTTAAGGCACAAGATCTATTTTTTGATCTTTTAAAAGAGAGAGCAGAAACAGGCAGGCTTTACATCATGAATATTGATCATGCAAATTCACATAGTAGTTTCAAAGACAAAGTATCTATGTCTAACCTTTGTCAAGAAATTACATTACCTACAACTCCTATACAACATATAGATGATGAGCAAGGAGAAATTGCACTTTGTATTCTTTCCGCTGTTAATGTTGGAACCTTAAAAGATGTAGCAGAGTTAGAAAACTTATGTGATCTTAGTGTGAGAGCACTTGATCAAATTATCGATTATCAAGATTATCCTGTGAAAGCGGCAGAAGTATCTACTAAAGCAAGAAGAAGTTTAGGTATTGGATATATTGGTTTAGCACACTATCTTGCCAAACATGGTGTACAATACTCAGACCCTAAAGCATGGGATCTTGTAGATAGACTATCTGAAGCATTTCAATATCATTTGCTGAGAGCAAGTTGTAATCTTGCTGAAGAAAAAGGCAAATGTGAAGGGTTTGATAGAACAAAATATGCAGACGGCTTACTGCCAATTGATCACTATAAAAAAGAGATTGATGATATTGTACCGCACAAACAAAGAATGGCTTGGGAAAGTTTAAGAAAAGACATTGCCAAACACGGACTAAGACACAGTACACTATCAGCACAAATGCCTAGTGAAAGTTCTTCCGTTGTTAGTAACGAAACCAATGGTATTGAACCACCAAGAGCATTATTGTCAATTAAGAAAAGTAAAAAAGGACCACTGAAACAGATTGTTCCAGGCTTTCCTAAATTAAAAAATGATTATACTTTGTTATGGAACATGCCAAGTAACGAAGGTTATATAAATGTGGTTGCAATGATGCAGAAATATTTTGACCAAGCAATTAGTGGAAACTGGAGTTACAATCCATTACAATTTGAAAACAACGAAGTGCCACTATCGGTAATGGCACAGGACATGTTGAATACCTACAAGTATGGTTGGAAAACATCATATTATCAAAACACTTATGACTTTAAAGGGGAGGAAGAAGAAGTGCAACCTGCAGGTATAGGCGCCACACAAGAAGACGAAGGTGAAGACGTTATTTTAGAGCCAGAAAATCCTAATTTATTAAATGGGGTAAATGGAGCAACTAAGATAAGTACAACCGCAGACGAAGATGGTGAGTGTGAGGCCTGCACAATTTAACTTAAATTATTATGACAAAAACTGTTTTTAACCAGAAGGATATCGATTTCACTAAACAACCAATGTTCTTTGGTGAGGATGGTGGCGTACAAAGATACGACACATTCAAGTATCCACAATTTGACAAACTTAATCAAACCATGATTGGCTATTTTTGGAGACCAGAAGAAGTAAGTTTACAAAAAGATAGATCAGACTATCAAACATTTAGGCCAGAACAGAAACACATTTTTACTTCTAATTTGAAATATCAAACATTATTAGATAGTGTACAAGGCAGAGGACCAAGTCTTATGTTTTTGCCTTACGTATCTAATCCTGAACTAGAAGGATGTATTGTGACTTGGGATTTCTTTGAAGCAATACACTCACGTTCTTACACACACATAATTAAAAATATCTATCCAGACCCCACTGAAGTGTTTGATACAATTCTTAACGATAAAGAAATATTGAAAAGAGCAAAGTCAGTCACAGGAGAATATGACAAGTTTGGAAAAATGGCAGAAGACTACTTTGTCAAAGGCAAAGGCGATGTATTAGATCTTAAGAAACAATTGTATTTGGCTATGATGACAGTGAACTTGTTAGAAGGTTTACGTTTCTATATTTCATTTGCCTGTACTTTTGCATTTGGTGAACTTAAACTTATGGAAGGGTCTGCAAAAATATTATCGTTGATTGCAAGAGATGAGGCCACACACCTTAACTTGTCCACACACGTATTAAAAGCATGGTACAAAGGTGATGATCCTGAAATGACAAAAGCAATCAAAGGCACAGAAAAAACTGTGATACAGATGTTCAAAGACTGTGTTGAAGAAGAAAAAGCATGGGCCAAGCATTTATTCAAAGATGGATCTATTATTGGACTTAATGAAAGACTATTGGGATCGTATGTTGAATGGACAGCAAATAAAAGATTAAAAGCATTAGGATTTGATCCATTGTATGATCAACCAGCAAATCAAAATCCGCTTCCATGGACTCAACACTGGTTAAGTTCAAAAGGTATGCAGGTGGCACCACAGGAAACAGAAGTCGAAAGTTATATAGTTGGTGGCATCAAGCAAGATGTCAAAAAAGGCCAATTCGCCAAATTTAAATTATAATCTTTATTACATATGGAAAATAAAGATTACAAACCAGTCGACACAAATAAGGTAAGCAAAAACACATCACCGTTCACAGGTGCATTAGGTTGGTTAGACAACAGACTGCCGATCTTTAGAATGCTGAAGCATGAGTATTTGGACTTTCAGGTTCCAAAAAATCTCAACTATTTTTGGAGTTTTGGCGGAATACTGATGTTCTGTTTGATAGGTTTAATTATCACAGGACTTGTTTTAGGAATGCACTATAAGCCAAGTGTCAACGAAGCATTTGATTCAGTAGAAAAAATTATGCGTGATGTCAACTATGGTTGGTTAATGCGTTATGCACATATGAATTTGGCATCCTTCTTTTTTATTGCAGTGTATCTGCACATGTTTAGAGGATTGTATTATGGGTCTTATAAAGATCCAAGACAGTTGATGTGGATATTAGGAGTGGTCATATATTTTCTTATGATGGCCACTGCGTTCTTAGGCTATGTGTTGCCATGGGGACAAATGAGTTATTGGGGTGCAACTGTGATCACAAGTCTATTTGGTGCGATACCATTTGTTGGTGATTCTATTGTGACCCTACTATGGGGTGATTATTCTGTTGGTGATGCATTCCTTAATAGAGCGTTTATATTGCACTGGTTGATAGCATTCTTGATTGTGGCTGTGGTGTTTTTACACGTTGTGGCTCTACACATGACTGGCTCTAACAATCCTGCAGGTGTTGAACCCAAAGACACCAGAGACACAGTATCATTTCATCCATATGTCACAATGAAAGATCTATATGCTTTCTTAATGTTTGTCTTGTTGTTTGCAATGGTATTGATGTACACTCCAAACATGCTTGGACATGCTGACAATTACATAGAAGCCAATCCATTAGTGACTCCTGCTCATATTGTGCCTGAGTGGTATTTTCTTCCATGGTACGCAATTTTACGAGCAGTACCAGACAAGTTGGGTGGAGTTATAGCCATGGTGTCTGCAATCGGAATACTGGCACTACTTCCATGGCTAGACACTAGCAAAATAAGATCAACAGTGTTCAGACCAATATGGAAACAATTCACATGGTTTTTAATTGCAGATTTCTTCTTACTGATGTACTGCGGAGCCATGCCAGCAGAAGGCATTTGGGTGATGCTGAGTAGAGTGGGCACTGTGTATTGGTTTGCATACTTCATTATTTTGGCACCTTTGGTTGGTTGGTTTGAAAAACCCACACCAGTCCCCGAAGCAATACATCTGGCACCTAAGAAATAACAGCACATTTCTGGCACAATAAATAATCACATGCCAGGTATTTCAAGAAACGGAGATTTAGGAGCCACAGGACACGGATGTTCAAAAGTGGCACCTGTAAGAGCAACGCAAAAGACAGTGTTTGCAAATGGTAAACCTATATTGAAAAGAGGAGATCCAATGGCACCACACGAAATTTTAGTGCCTGCCATTCCGCCAATATGTTTAAAACACAAGGCTAATTTAAAAGGTGCTGATCCCACAGTTTTTGTCACCGGTATAGGTGTAGGACGCAGAGGAGATCGTGTGGATAAAGGTAGCATGATGCAATCAAGCAAAAATGTATTTGCCAGCGGAGTTGGAGGAGCAACTGGTCCTGTTGACTCACGAAGGCCGAGAGGTAGACGTGCCTAATAAAGGACTTAAAACACTTGCAGAAGCAACTCCAGACTTTTCAGATCAAGCGTTAGAAAATGCAATTAATAATTTAAAAATAGGCTGGGTAGCAAAGTCTATAGAATTAGATACAGCAATCACTGATAGCACGGTGCTTACAGATTCACAAAAAAATGATCTAAAAGACACAATTGATAATGTGCCTCATATAAATGTAGGTAGATATCTTGGTGATTTGTTAAGGCACACCAAGTCAATCATTGACGGTAGTATATTACCTATAGATAACACTGTGGCTAATCCAGTAGCAGGAACTTTTTTAGAAGCGTTGCAGGCAGTACAATCACTTCAAGATTTGATTCCAACTCTTTTTGGTGTGACAGCCGCACAGAAAAATAGATCAGTCAACGATCATTTTGGCACATTGAACAGCATTTTTCTTGAAACAGAGGATAGTTCTCTTCCGGTTTTTACATCATTACAAAACGCCATCAGTTTTTTAGATAATAAATTTCAAAGTGCCCACTCTACTTTAGGAGTTTCTATTGATAATTTAAAGAACTTTGTAGTTGGCTTGTCCGGTGATTCAACAGATTTTCAAACAAGTTTGGATAACAGGGCAACTGTACTTGCCACTGCTCAAACAGATTTTAATAACGCATTGGCTAATGAGCCATTTCTAACAAAACGTCTTGAATTAATTGCAGGCAGAGAGGCCATAAACACACAGATAAATTTAGAAAATGCAAACCTGCAAAACATCAGAGAGTTTGAGGAAAGTCTTGTTCAATCTTTACAATACACTGGATTAGCAGATAATTCAGATTTGAGAAAATTAGTTATTAATATTTCACAAAATGAAAATTTTAGGAGTTATTTTGAAAATTATGCAACTAGAGAATCTGGACTAAATCCTATATATAGTTCTGTGTTGAGAGATTCTGATAAAGAGTCTACTATTGACGCTGTGTTGGCCAGTAGAGGACTTCCAGATGTGTTGGACTTTTTTGAACTTGAAGCAGTATTAAACAAAGCAAAAAAAGATTCTAGAATTGACAGTAAAGGATTCAGTGGCAACAGTGTCGAAAGTAATATTAAATCCTGCTGTGAACAGTTAGGATTACTCACATACGGAAACGAATTCAATCAAAGTGAACGTCTTTTGAACAATCTAAATAAAAGAGATAGAGAAATTATAGCAGAAGAATTAGACCTCAATGAGGACGCAGATACTATAAGTTAGTATTATCTTTTTCTTCCCATGTAGTGTTTGCTAGGCTCGTAGTTCCATTTTTTTCCGTGATGTCCTCGAACATCAGCATAGAACATTCTAAGTTTTACAAGCATTTTGATGAGTGGGTTTGTGTTTACTTTCATTATCTTCCAAGTTTCTTCTTTCTACCATATGGTAATTTTTGGGTTTTAACGAACTCCTCCCCACCTTTCGTTATCCACTCAATAGTTACCATTTTAGCATCAGAAGACCCTTGAAATGATCTGATTGCTTTTTTCAAAGACAAAGCCTCTATTTCTTTGACTTCTTTTCCATCATCAAATTTAAAAGTTCTCATTTTTGGCATATACTCTAATTTAGCACAGACTTGACACAATGTCAATATTATGCTTAAATATTCTTGTAGACGTTGAAACATTTGGAATAAGCGTTAGGGACGTCGGGGCAGTACCGACCACCTCCACCAATACTAGGATGGGTGGCTTACGTAATCCCTTTCGGGGGTGAACCAGGATCGACCGATGTGTAAAGAGATGTGGAGTTTACCCAGTTGGAACGAGGTAACGGCCAGTTTTTAAATGCAAACACAAAAGCATTAGGATTTGCTGACCTAACAGTTGGCATGTCTGAAATGAGATTAGCGGCCTAGTCCAATGATCTCGGGGTTTGGCAACACCTGGCAACAGAAGTTGCCTTAATAAGTATTATTATGTGGAAAGTATTCGCAATTGTTTGTATATTAGTCCAAGATCCAATGGGCATAGAGCGGCAAGACTGTCAATTGTTTCATGAGACCAAAGACAATAGATTCGAAACAGAAGAATTGTGTTTGATACAAGCAGAGAAAAAAGCAGAAGAAATGTTTTATGGATTTACCACATACAATATTCCGTTTGAAGCCATGCAATTTGGCTGTGATCAAGAAACCCAGATACAGGAAAATTAGTACACACTTAACTTATATTAGCACATCATAACCAACTACCTGGCACTTAAATAATTGTTACACTGGAGTTGATGATGTTTAAATGGGCACAGAAAAGAACAAACTATTGGACAAAATGTCGAAAGAAGGCACCCAAAGTGCCTGACATCACTTGTCCTGATATTGACAAGGTGCTTGATATCTGTGAAAAAACACTCACAAAGAAAATGACCAAAACAAAATTCAAACAGATAGAACGTATCATGGAAAGATTGAGACGTGACAACGACAGTCTGAGAGAGTCCGGTGTATATTGGCATCATACCTGTCGAGATGCAATCAGAGATCTACTGGGCAAAAAAACCTAAGGTTGACATTACACCCATCTTATGCTATAATAGTGATGTATTTGTAGACTTTGTTCTATTGTTGAACGCATCTATTGATACAACATATAGTACCATAGGAGGATTTTTATATGTCAAATGTACGAACACTTCTTGACGTTGTAGAAGAAGTCAAAAGAGAAGCACCAGAAGATGTACCTAACTGGATAAAAAGGTACGATGAAGCAAAAATTAATCTCAAAAACAAATTAGATCAAGGCTTTACATTGCCACTTGGCACTGAAGCACATCCTTTAGAAGACTTTGCATTTAATTATTCTGTTCAACGTGACGTACGACCTGGACACGTGATGAACATTATGAGAAAGTTTGATCCCAGAGTGTGTTGCCCTGTGTCAGCAGTAAGAAGATCAGATGGAAAAACACTCTACATTTTTGATGGACAACACAGAGCAGTCAGTCTTGCATTATTGGGATTCAAAAGCATTCCGGTTACCATTGTAGAAACTGATGAACCTGCGTTTGATGCCATTGCATTTGAAATAGTTAATGACACAGGTATATTGAGGGCGGGCACAGAAGAAATACACAGAGTATTACTACACAGATATAAAATGGGAGAAACAGATGTTGAAGGTAGACCATGGAAAGCAAGACAGGTACAAGACGCTTTTGATACGGTGGGTATAGATTTAGAACCAAAACGTGTAAGAAAAAGTACAGGTAAATGTGGACCAAATCCTTTTTACTTTTCACATTTTGATTATGCCTATAAAGGTTTAACGATGGCTGGTAAGCAAGGCTTGTTACAGGCATTACAAGCAATCAAAGAAACATTTCCTGATGAAGACGGCGGAGAAATCAACCAAGGCTTGTTTATTGGATTGATGAAGCAGTATGAATTATCAGCAGGTAGATTGCACAGATTACCCACTGATTGGATGAAGCAATTGTTGGCCAGTGCCAAAACAGTCTGTCCAAGTGCCACACTGATACATACCGCCTCTAAAAGACAATGGCAACATGCTAATGGTACTGGTTGGGACGCTCCGGTGGCAATGGCTCATGTATTAAAAGAAATTTATGAGCAAGAACAACCTGAAGGGTTTGAACCTAGTTTCATACCACAAGTGAAAGTTGGTATCGCTGAACGTAACATCAGTGAAGAGTCAGAAGCACAAACTGCCTTTAGAAAATATGTCGGATGAAGTCTTCTACAAAGTAATGGTGACACAAAACAACAAAGAAGATATCTTATATTATGGTTACATGTTTTATCAAACTGTTATGGAAGATGTTGAATTGTTGTATGAAGAAGGCGCTGATGCTGTTGAAATGGAAATGATAACTGAACAGGAGTTCAATGAACAACTTTGAGAATCTAACAAATTTGCCTGATATAACTTTCAAATCCAAAGGCAAACCTCAATTGGCTGAATTGGCCCGTTATGTTGATCATATGAAACAAAGTTTGTTTGATGAGCAATGGAGTCATGGCACAAAGAAGCATATAAAAACTGCCATGACATTGTACATTAGATCCATGCAAAAACAGTTGGCGCCAATGGGTGCCCACTACCGAGCGGATAACATCATTGGCAAACAACATCTAGAACATGTGATACCACAAAACAAAATAATTACGGCTTATCTGCACGACAAGATCACAGCAGAAGTGATGTTACAGATGCCTTTGTGTATGATAGATGATCCAGACAAACACATGTTTGAAGGTGACTGGCAACAGGCAGGAGACTGGCATTTTCCTTTTAGAAGATACCTATCAGCAGGATTTACAAAAACAATCAAGGATGTTACAGGCAAAGCAATAGATCTTCAAAATTACACTTTATATGATCATTTTGACATGTTGGGGTACAAGGTTGACTAATTTCCATTTGTGTTATATAATGGTAATAACAACACACATTGAGTAAATGGTGTAAATCATTTGTAACCTCAATTTGTACACCCGCCTTAGGGATTTATTTGTATGCCTAGGGGTTGTGACAGCCGTCTGGGCGAGATACATTGTTTACTCGTGTGTTAAAAATTATGAGCAAGACAAAAGAACTATTAGAAGGATTGAATCAAATCACTGCCAAGCCATCTGTACCAGATCCAATCTACACATCTGTGAGTAATCAATACGGAGAAAAAGCGGACGGTAAGCCTATCTACATTGATAGACTGTATGGTGGACTTTATGGCGATACAAAAGTTATTAACAAAGACCATACCACCTATAAAGGCAAGATACATAAACGAAGACGATTGCTTAGTAAAAAAGATATACACGGCGAGCCTTACAGTTTTTATAGTGTGTGCTATGAAACAGCAGACGGTAGATGGTTTGACAACGCAGGTTTGCCCATAGACGCACCTAAGAAACTTGAACCAGAAAAGAAAAAAACACAAGAAGAAATTGAGGAAGAACAACAACAAAAGGCAGAAATGGCCAAACGTAAAGAAGCCGCTATACTGGCAAATCTAAAATGACATCACTCGCAAAACTTTTAGAACCTAGCAAATACAGACTTATGGACAATGCCAAACGTATGATGGAGACTGCAAATGATCCATGGTTTAAATCATATTGGCAAAAAGTGTATGTTCATCTCTGTCAGCAATACAAAAAACTCAACTAAATATTTACGTAGCGCCACATAGTGTGACGCCGGCTTTTACAACGACGCATCCGAGTACCGTTAGGGAAAGGCCTTTTATGGGAATCCAGCGCCGTGCCGTAAGCGATAACATCGCCAACAATCAACATAGTGTAGTATGGTAAACAAGGTATTGACTCCACCGTGCTTCTATGCTACACTACATTATTATTGGAGAAGTGTATGCAAGTAAAAAGAAAGTTACGACCTAGCGAAATAAATGCCAATTACGGGGATCTACCAAAAGATATAAACTCATATATCAATGACAGTGTTATGGCCAAACAGCCAGAAATAGATCTTTGGCAGTTTATGCAGACAAGACCTGACAAGTTGTATGAAGAATGGGCATACGAAGTTGACTCGGACACCACCACAACATATGACGCCAAACCTTTTACAAGATTAGATTTAAATAAAAAAGACTTTTTTGACTATATGAGAGATCACAAAGACACTTGTCAAAAAAAGTTTTACGAACGTAGACCTTATCATAATGGAAGAAGTGAACTGACAGAAAACTTTCCCATGAAATGTGGTTACAACTCAGGTAACACTGTGGAATACAACTGGGGCCTTTATGGCAACAGCAATGAAGAAATCAAAGCAATGTTGGGATCAAGAAAAGTTTG
>CEOW01030886.1_pt1 | contig 24911 bp, 25 predicted proteins | sample 530621 | NCBI WGS metagenome assembly CEOW01 (sample SAMEA2620734, study PRJEB7988) | marine metagenome | isolation source: saline water (ENVO:00002010), including | reverse complement strand
CCTTCGGGTTATGAGCCCGACGAGCTACCAGACTGCTCCATCCCGCGTCATTTATTACAGAATAAATTAAGAAAAATTAATCTTTATCAAAAGAATTATTTATGAAATTAACTCCATTTTTAGTGCTATTTTTAATATCATCAACAAATTTTGATTTATATTTTTCTTGTATTGAAATTACATAGTTTACTTTATTAAAAAAAAATTTCTTTATAAATATGGCATCATATTTTTTAATGATACTGTCAATCATGAAACTGTATTTCATTTCAAAATAAAATTCGATATCAACAAGTTCTACATATTTAATAATATTGATATTGCTTATTACATCATTAGCAGCTTGACTATACGAACTTATTAAGCCTGGAATACCTAACTTAGTTCCGCCATAATACCTAACAACAAAAATAGCTGTATTTATCAGTTTATTTCTTTTTAATACATTCAATATTGGAATTCCAGCACTACCTCTAGGTTCACCAGCATCTGTAGAAAAATCATTAATCTGTTTATCTATCAATAATCTATATGCGTAACAGATATGAGATGATTTTTTATGTTCAATTTTAAGATTTTGAAGATAATATTTTAACTTAGAAATATCATTTACAGGAAACGCAAATGAAAAATATTTTGAACCTTTTACTTGATATTTACTAAATTGTTTATTTTTGATAGTTAAGTTATGTTTCAATTTTTTATAACAATAGGAATGGAATTATTACTGAATGATAAATAATAAATTCCACTAGATATAGGTAAAAACTGCACATCATCAAGTATTACCCTCTGCCTGCCAGGCGACAGATTTAAATTATTCCAATTTCTAATTTCACGACCTCTAATGTCATAGAGTATTATTTTTGAATTTACATTTGATCTTTGCTCAACAACATCTAAAATTAAGCCTACATAATTTTCATTATTAATATCCAATGGATTTGGGAAAGAATTTATAATTTTATTTCTTGAAATATCACTTGATAAAGGCCAAGTTTTTACATCAAAGTTAATGGCATCCTCTGACAAACCAACTTCATTCATTGTATATATTGAATAGCTATAATTTTTATTGTTTACAATATTGTAATCATTGAAGATAGTGTCAATTGTTGTATAAATGGAATCTCCATCTCTTAAAATGACATAAGAAATTTCTCCATCACCTAAAGCATTAGTCCACCATAACTGGACCTTATCATTATCTACGAAAAAATTATAAAAATCAGGCTTTAGAGGAAAATCAGGTATTGATGTATCTATATTAATTGATATTGGACTGGCTCTACCTATTTGATTCTTAGCAACAACTGAGTAAAAATAAGTCGTATTAGATTCTACATTTTGATCATAGTACAATGAATCATCAACAGTATCTAAAAAGATACTATCTTTATAAATTTCAAATTCTAAGTCCTCACTTTTATTAAATGGAAATTGCCAAAATATTTTAACAAAATTTGAATCAACCAAGGCATTTAGTTCATTCATTCCTTGAGGAATATAAAAAGGTTCAACATCAATATTAAGATTTACATTATTTTGGTCTGAGTTGACAACGATATAAATATTTTTATTAGGATACAAAAGATCAGTAAAACCATTAAATAGAGGATAAGAAATATAATTATTATCATAAAAAGTCAAAATATTTCCGTTTAGTGTACTTGTGTCAATATCAAAAGTTATGTTAAGCCTACTTGTATCATAAACCTCATAATGACTTAGATATATTGATTTATTATTTAAATCAATTAATTCAGAAATCAAATCATTATCAATGGAAAAAGGATCTATATCAATCTTTGTAATTAATGCCTGATCCTCATAATAGTACATACTTTCATCAATCTGATTATATAAATTTTTAATATTAAAATCTAACCAAGCATCAGCAAAGCTTGATCCTAAAGAATCCAATATGTAATCAATTGATGAAATTGCCGATATATTTCCTGTTGACATACGTCCCCATATTCTATTCATAATTTTACTATCAAGTTCGGATTCGTATGAAATACTAACATCTTGTTCAAATTGAGTACTAAGATAATGTCCAAATAGAGCTAAACTATATCCATTCGTGTCATCAAAATCTATTGAAGGATTTTTATAATAATTTGATGAAGTACTAGAATTTAAAAAATTGAGATAATCATTTATATCTGGATATCCCAAGTCTTCAATCCATGTTGAGGATAGCTCATAAAAATACCCATCTCCTCCTGTTCCACATCTATAATCAAATTGCACTACGTGGAAAAATTCATGTAAGGTTGTAACTTTCATTGCATCTATACCTTTAACAATATAGGAATCATCTTCGTAGTCATTGTCAATTTCAATACAACTATCATCACATCCAATTCTTATTGCTCTGCCATAAAAACTTCCACCCATATCTAAAACATAAATATCAGTTATATTATCTTCTCCATTAGCTCCATCTTCAAATTTCATTTTCTCAATTAATAATTTATATGAACTATCTGCAACCTCAGCTACTTGGTTAATATAATCCGGTACCCCATCCAATGGTTCAATATCAGCCAAATTAGGTGAATGATCGTCAATTAATTCACCATCACCATCGTATCTAGGGGAAATATCATAGTGAATATAAAAATTTCCATCTGGAGATAAATATACATTATCCATTTCGATATTTGTGCAATTTGATCTATTTTGTCTAATATCATTTTCTGAAAAAAGTAGACCGCATTTTTCTAAACACCAAATATTAATATTTAAAAAAAAAGAAAGAGTAATAAGAATTTTCATTTTTTTCGAAATTTGATTTTAATTGGTATACCTGTAAAATCAAAAGAATATCTAAATTGATTCTCAAGATATCTTTTATATGATACAGGAAATAGTTCGGGATAATTGACAAAAAAAACAAAAATTGGTGGGGAGTGATGTACTTGTGCTACATATTTAATTGATAAATTCTTTCCTCTAACATATGGTGGTTGTTTTTTTCTAACTACTTCTTTAACAAAATCATTTAGCGATTTTGTTTTTAATTTTAATTTCAATGAGTCATTAACCATTTGAACTTTTTCAAGAATTGAAAATACTCTCTTATTTTCTTTTACTGATATAAAGCATTTAGGATAAAATTTTAGAGAAGGGTATTCTTTATGAATTATATAGGTCATTTCATTAACTGTATCATTATCCTTTTCAATAGCATCCCATTTATTAATAACCAAGATCATTCCTTTACCCTGATCAATCACATATCTAATTATATTTCTATCGTGATTAGTAAATCCTTTTTCAGCATCAATCATAACAATAGCAATATCAGCATCTTTTATAACTCTAAATGTTCTAACTGTACTGTAAAACTCAATTGCATCTTCTTGTTTATTTTTTTTTCTAAGTCCTGCAGTATCAATTAATCTATAGATTTTGTCAAAATATTTTATATATGAATCAATAGAATCTCTTGTTGTTCCAGGAATATCAGTAACAATTGATTTTTCTTCTTTAAGTATTGCATTCATCAATGAAGATTTTCCAACATTTGGCATTCCAACTATGGCTAGGCTAGTTGATTCACTTTGTAAATCAGTATTTTTTGATAAAACTGGTAATTTTTCGAGAATTAAATCTAGCAAATCTCCAACATTTCTACCTCTATCAGCAGCTATCGCAATTGGTTCTCCTAGACCTAATTCATAATATTTGTAAACATTTTTTTCATATTGAAGTTCATCAATTTTATTTATTACCAAAATGTAGGGCTTATCAGACTTTTGAATAATCTCCGCTAGGATTTTATCACTCGATGTCAATTCCTCTTTTCCATCAATCATTAACAAAATTAAGTCAGATTCATCTAAAGCAATTTTACCTTGGTATCTCACAGCCTTTTCAATTTTGTCATCGCTAGCTGGCAAATATCCTCCTGTATCTATTAAATCGAAGTACTCTCCTACCCATTCAACATTTCCGTATATTCTATCTCTAGTTATGCCTTCAATGGGTGAAACGATAGCATGATTTTTTCCAACTAATCTATTAAATAAAGATGACTTACCAACGTTAGGTCTTCCTAAAATTGCAACAGTGCGATTAGACATTAACAACACTTTCTAGAATTTGCAAAATACTATCATCTGATATGTTAACAGTAACATTTAATCTATTTGAAATATCATCAAGTGTCATATTGTCTAATGTCATCGTTCTATCATCATTTAAAACTCTATGCGATAACCAAACCGATGATCCCAAATCTTTTCCTATTAATTGATTTATTATATCTCTTCCAGTAAGAAGTCCAGCGACATTTACTACATCTCCATAAAAATTATTTGTTATTCCAATGATTTGAACTTCTAAATTGTCTATGTTCTGATTTAAGTAATCAACAACATTTTTTCTAAAATATTCATATATTAACATCCCAGTGACAATAGTTAGTTTTGTTGGCTTAATAATTTTTTTGGGGAAAATTATTTTTTCTTTTTCAAAATTGTCCATAAAGCTTCTGACCTGTCCAACACCATTTTCTACCAAGTCTAAATCATCATAATCATATGTTGGAGGTAATTCTTTTTTACAAATTAAATACCATTCATCAGATAAGAGAATAAAAGGATTTTTATTTGTTTTATAGTTTTGTGAAATAGAATCTATTTCTTGAATGAATTCTTCTGCATATTTTTTATCAACACTTTGTAATTCAATCAAACCCTTTCTATGTTTAGTTAATCCGACAGGAACAATTGATAAAGATTTTAATTTTGGATAAAATTTATATAAATCATCAATAGTTTTTAGTAAATATTTTCCATCATTTAAAGAAGGCATAAGTACAATTTGAGTATGTAATTCAATATCATTATCTGTCAAAAATTTTATTTTATCTAATAATTTATCATCTTGTTTATATAATAATAATTTTTTTCTGAGTTCTACATCAGTTATATGTACAGATAAGTACAGAGGGGAAAGTTTTTGTTCTACAATTCTATCAAGTTGTTTTTGGCCCATATTTGTCATAGTTATGTAATGACCATGTAAATAAGACAATCTAAAATCACCATCTCTAAAGTATAACTCACTTCTCATTCCTTCTGGATTTTGATCCACAAAACAAAATACACAATCATTTGCACAAGCTCGTATTTTAAACTCTTCAAATTCAACACCAAGAGTATCATCATAATCTTTTTCTATTTCATACTCAATAGTAGAACCATCAATCTCAAATTGTAATTTTACCAATTGTTCACTTATTTTAAATTGATAATCAATTTCATCCTTGACTCGTTGATTATTAATTTTAATTAGTTTATCGCCAGGTTTGAGGCCAATCTGAGTTCCCAAACTTTCAGGATGTACTTTAATTATTTTCATAAAATTTTTCTTAAATATTTAAATTTATTTATAATAAGTTAAATGTAAATGATAAATTAATATTTTTCTAGTTATAAATCTAAATTATTAAGGATATAAATGAACATACAAATATCAATAACAGCATTATTGCTTGGGGTTGCTAAGGCTGATGAGAAAATTGAAAAACATGAATTACAAATAATAGCAGATGTTTTAACAGATTTTTTTGATTTAAGTCAAAATCAAATTAATTCAATTATAAATGAAGCTATGGAGGAATTAAAAAAATCTACTGATTTATATCAATTTTGTAAACTTATTAATGAACAATTTAATTATGAAGACAAAATTAAATTTATTTTATCAATATTTCAAGTTGCATTCATTGATAACAAACTACACTATCTTGAAGAACACATCATTAAGCAAATTTCTAATTTGCTACATGTAGATCATGCTGATTTGATAAATGCAAAACTCGAAATAAAAAAATATTTAAACTAATATTTTTTGAATATTTTCAAAAACAAGCTTTCCATCTTCAATTGGGAAGAAATGAGTTAAACCTTTTAATTCTAATTCATCTTTATAAAGAAATTGTGATATTTTTTTTATTGATTTGTTGGAAATAGCACTATTAAACTCTGGATATAATAAAAATATTTTCGATTCTGTTCTTGATATATTTTTAAAAATAAAAGGTTCAAGCGTAAGAGCTGATAAATAATACTCAACTTCAATATTTATATCATAATTGATAACATATTTACCTTTTTTCTTTTTAAATATACTATTAATATAATTTTTTAATGATTGATTTGAAAATTTTTTAAATATGTTATATTTTTTATATCTATTAAATATATCAGAAAATGAATCAAACTCAGTTTTTCTATTCAAAGCTTTTTTAGCTAATGGATGAAAATGCATTCCTAAACCTAAAAAGTTTATAACTCTCCACATTTTGCACTGAAAAGGAGTGAAAATAACTGGATCCAATAAAATAATTTTCGAAAAAAAATTTGGCATTTTTATGGCTGAATACAAAAGTATAGTTCCACCCATTGAATGTCCAACACCTATTTTTTCTGAAGATTTATTGTTTGTTGATAATTCTGTTAAAAAATCATCAGCTAAGGTTTTCCAATTTTTTATAGATTTTTTAGATTCATCACATTTAAATATTCTCATTAATGGAGTATTTAAAATATATTGATTAGCAAGTAAATTCAATAATGGATTATACGCTTTAGGAGGTAAACCATTACCATGCAGAAAATAAATTTCTTTATCAATTTTATTATTTAGACTTTGTGATTTAATAATTTTTATTTTATTTAAATCAGAATTTACCTATAAAAATTATACCAAAAAAAATCATAAATATCCATTATTAATTATGATACCGCATAGTATTTACAGGCATACAAAAATTGTTCAGCATTAAAATAACAGTAGTCTCCTAAATAATAGGCTATTTTTTCATTATCTTTAAAATCACTATCACTTATTAGTTTGTATTTAATCACCATATTAGAAGATTTACTTATACCAATACTACTAAATTGATATTTTCCGACACCACATTGAGTTTTAATAACTAAAAGTGGTAATTGCTTACAAAGATCTGTAAAATATTTAGCTTCTTTAGTTGTTTGTAATTTTGTAGTGTTCATTTTTTTCTCCTTAATTTCTTAGAGAAAAATAAAACAATAATTAATATTAAAATGTGAGTTGTAGCAATATTATTTTTTTTAGTGATCCAAAACACAAATTTATTGTTAACTATCGAAAATAATATGAACTATGTTGATGACATCTAGTATATTAATTGAACTATCCTTATAAACATCTGAAACTATATATTCAAATTCATTCAAAGATAAATCCAAAATAATAGTTTCAATTAACAAAATAATGTCATTTATGTTTACTTGATTATTTAAATCTGTATCACCAATTAAATACCAGTCACAAATCTGATCACCTAGATAACTTGATAAACAATCAGGGTAATAATCATTTTCACATAAGTAATTATTGCGAATACTTGAAATACTTGGATAAGTCCAATCAATATTTAGATCGCATATATCATAAGGAATATTTGTTATGCTATTATTATTTAAATACAAGTAATTTAATGATACCATTTCATTGATAGAACTAGGCAACGAAACTATTTCATTATTTGAAATATCTAGATATCCTAATTTTGATAGTGTAGTTATTGATGAGGGTATTTCATTAGTTAAGAGATTATCTTTTAAAATTAAAACTTCTATGTTTTCCAAATTAGCAAAACAACTAGATAATGATCCAATGAATTGATTTGAAAAAGCATAAAAATTTTCAAGTTTTACTAGTTCACAAATAATATTTAAATTACCATTTAAACTGTTATTACTAATATATAAATCAGTTAAATTTGATAGATTACCAAATGTATTTGGCAATGATCCAAACAAGTTATTGTAACTTAAATCCAAATATTCTAGGTTTACCAATTGCCCAATACCTTCTGGAATATTACCAAATAAATCATTACCCAATAATCTTAAATCAACCAGTTCATCTAGTAGATAAATATTTTCAGGAATGCTACCTGATAAAGGTATACTTTGTAAGCACCCATCAATTTCATACATTGAGTAGCATAAACTAAGCAATCTCCCATTATCCCAAACTTGCTCTCCTAATGATGTTGGATTTATACTGAGATTACTGTTAAAAATAAATTGATTTAAAACTTGAATATCTTGTTCAAAATAGCAGTAATTGTTAATTTCAATAAAACCATTTTCGCACTCATTTGAAAAAAGGCTAGTGTTAACAAATGAAAGTATAACTATTAAAATTCTCATAATATTTAATTTACATTAAAAAAATTAAATTTACAATTTTACGCATCACATTAGAAATTATTCACAAATTATTTCATTAGTCATACCTAAATGGTTAGTTTTAATTAACCAAGCATCAAAATCATCATAATTCTCTATGGTAGCACCAATTATGAAGCCGCCCAAACCCATACCACCCTCAAAAGTTTCTTTAATATCATAACCTATATCATCGCCATCACACCCATAATTTTGATCCCATTCAATTCCATTATTGTTAAACTTTGCAATGTAAACATTTTTATAACTATTGTTCATTATTTTATATCCAACTAATGCATAGCCATCACTTATCTGTATAATATCATTAGCATAAGCATTATTTATTTCAAATAATAATTCAGGTTCATAATTACCACTTTTATCCAATTTTAAAATATTAATATTTTCGTTTGAATTAACAACAATAAAATAATAATCTGTTCCATTAATAATACCTTTACCTTCGTTATCAATTGAGGAGTAATCCCAACTCTTAGTCCATACAAGTTCAAATGAATTTCCATATTTATTATATTTATTGATTAAAACATCTTTATTATTATTTTCATTTAGGTATGACCCTACTACTATAATATTGTCTTGATCTTCAATGATATCATTAGCTTTACTAATTTGGTTTTGATCAATATTATATCTTCCACTGAATTCAAGGTTACTATTAAGTTCGAACATCCATAAATTACCAATATCCACATTATTATTTTCTGACATATAACCGACTGATATAATATTAGAATTATCTAATGAAATTATTTTACTTAACTTACAATTTGTATTAAATCCGCATTCTTGAAAATGATCGCTTGTCAAAAAAGATTCAGATGGTATTAAATCGTTAGTACCATCGTAAATTATTTTTTCAATCTTCATATTGTCAAAAATTATATCACCAATTGTTGCAGCATAGATATAATTTCCTGCAGATTCCGACATCTCAATCATTGAATTTATGATATTAGTGTTATCTAAATTTCCAAAGGTTTGTACATCTTGATTGATGAAATTTCCTAAACTATCTACAATAGAATACCAATACTGTTCTCCAGAATATGAACTTAATTCAGAGTATCCGCTAATTAGAAATTTGTTTTCAATTTCTATAGGAATTACTTGAAGTCCAAAGTCGTCTAAATTTTGGTCTGAATTTCCATGATTTATATCATATTTTTTATTAAACCAATAATTAGAATTACCAACAAAAATATCACTGTATGTTTTTTGATACCAACCATCTTGAACTTCAATCTTATAATATTTTTGTTCACCATATGTTATTCCAGATCTGCTGTAAAAATTTACTTCATTATCAATAGTTGAAAATATTTCAATTTCATTTATCATATTATAATCATCTGATTCAAATAATTTATAATGATAAAAATCTTCTTCATAATTAGCAATCCATTGTATTTCAAACTCACCTAAATTTGGATTAAAATTTATATTTGATATACTTGACATTTGAGGAGGTAAATTAACTTCGTTTGACTTCGCAGGTCCAATAGTTGATTGTGAAAATGTATCAGTTGACATTATCCAAAACCAATTTTCAATTGTAGGATCAAAATTTATGGAATCTAAAATAGTATAAGAACTAATATCTATATCTAATGTTGAAAATATCACATTCTCATCATTTAGGTTTTCAATGGCTAAATAATCATTTGAAAATAATAATTTAATTTCTTCTAAATCATTATCTACTGAAGGCCCCCATGATATAACCATCGAATTATAATCATAATCAATATTATTGATTTCTATTTCATTTGGGTAAGCATCTAGTGGTGATGTAAAGATATCGCTAAAAGTATAATATCCAAAAGTATCAATTACAGCTAGTTTATAATATTGATAAATTAATGGATTTATTAATGAATCAATGAAGGATGTATCAGAAACTTCATTTGTTTGGTATATAGTATCCATATTATCAAAATTGGCAAAAGTAGATTTATAAAGTATATATTTTAAAAAATCCTGATCTTCACTTTTTAACCAATTAATTATGAAATTTCCATTTGCATTAAATGAAACAGAATTTAAATTAATTTTTGTTGGATTTGATTCTGAATTATCAACCATTATAAATATTTCATCACTCTTTGTCATATTATCATTAGAATCAAACCCACTAACACCTAACTTCCATACAGATTCATCAGGATAAAGAAGGCTATCATTATTAAACAAAGTTGTATTCCACAAAAATTTTAATGGTTTACCATCTAAATCTGATCCAAGCAATATCTTATCAGAATAATCAACTAAATTGCTAAAATCCAATTTATTTTGAAAATAAAATTTTAAACTATCAATAGATATTTGATCAGGTATAACCCTTGATATATAAAATTCAACTCTTGGTATATCATAATTCGGACTTAGTGGTAAAATTTCAACTGATTCGCTAACCTTGTCAAAATTTAATGGCTCAATCACTGATATAATTGGGCCTTCATTATCTTCTGGAAATAATTTGTTACAAGATGATAATACAAAAAATATAATTATAAATATTTTTATTTTTAAAATATTTCAGCTCCTATAGCATTAATTCTATATTCTATTAAATCTAATTCAGTTACTTTAACAGAATCGGGATGCAAAAATTTACCCTTTTCTTCAGCTAAATGAATCTTCCAATTGATAATTTGTTCTTCAGTATAATTTAATTTTATAAATTTTCCATAGACTTTAACTTTTTGATTGATAGCTGATAAAGGAAAGACAATTTCACCATCTTTAACTTTTACCTTAATTAAATTTTCCTGATCATCAGTTATATCTATCCAACAACCTCGCATTGGACAAACATCGACAATTTCACCTTCAACAACTATTTCTTTATTCAAGTTATTTTCAGGGTCTTTTAAGAGTTTATGTAAATTGACATTATTTTCAAGTGAAACAATATTTGATCCATATATACCAATTGGATTTTTTTTATTTAAACGCTCAATTTCTGTAAGTTCCGAAGAACAACCTAGAAAAACTAACATAAAAAAATATATAAAAAAATTATTCAAAATATTTTCCTTTTATTTAAAAATTATTAATTAAAAATATAACTTTTTATTTTAATTAAATATAATTTATAAAATATAAATAAAATTAATAATATTAGATAAACATTATAGGAGAAAAATGAAAAAAATTGATTTTAAAAGTTTTCTTATTGGAATTTTAAGTACTCTTTTATGTCTTTTATTATTAGGTTCAAATAGTCAAAAGATAATTTCAGACGAAATAATATGTAAGAAAATCATCATCAAAAACGATGACTTTAAAGACAGAATGATTTTAAGTACAGATGAAAACGGAGGAAAACTTCAGATTAAAAATAAATATGGAGAACTTATAAATTCTCTTGGAGCAAGCAAAAATGGAAATGGATTTTTTTCATCGTATAACAATTATGGAATGGCGTCATTTTCTGCTGGAACAGGTTCAAACGGTAATGGACTTATTAAAACTTTCAATAAGGATGGTAATATAAGAACTTACATAGGATCTTCATCAGAAGGAGGTCTTTTTAATGCATATAATAATTGGGATGTAAATATAGCATATATGGGATGTAATAAAAATCAAACAGGAATTATAAAATTATACAATAAACATGGGGAAACTTCATGGAAAGAAACTGGAGAAAAAAAATGATTTTACTCCATTATTTCTTTTTCTTTATTTTTTTGCAACTCATTTAATTCTTCAATATGTTTATTTGTCATTTCCTGAATATCCTCGAGGGCTCTTTTTAAATTATCATCGGAGAGTTCATTACTATTATTTATTTTTTTTAACTGGTCATTACCATCTCTTCTAACATTGCGAACAGATATTCGTCCTTCTTCAACAATTTTATGAACTACTCTGACTAATTCTTTTCTTCGATCTTCGGTTAAAGCTGGTATAGTTAATCTTATAATATTGCCATCATTATTTGGATTTATACCAATGTCTGATGATACTATAGCTTTCTCAATAAGCTCAATACTATTAGGGTCAAAGGGTTGAATTGTTATAGTTTGTGCCTCAGGTACAGAAATTTGAGCAACTGTTTTTAATGGCTGTAAACTTCCATAATAGTCTACTTTTACCGGATCTAAAATATTAGTTGAGGCTCTTCCAGTTCTAATTGTTGCAACTTCATTTCTATTATGTTCAACTGCTTTGCCCATTCTTTCTTTAATATCTTTAAAAATTTCATTTACCATATTTAGCTCCTTTAGCTAATAATTGTACCCAAAGTCTTGCCTTTAACTAAATTTAAAAAATTATCCTTATTTTGAATGTTAAACACTGAAATAGGAAGATTATTTTCTTTGCATAAAGTCACAGCGGTCAAATCCATTACTCCAAGTTCATTGTTTATAACTTCTTTGAAATTTAACTCTTTAAATAATTTTGCACTTTTATTTTTTGTTGGATCATCCGAAAAAACTCCATCAACTTTTGTACCTTTCATTACAATATCAGCATTGATTTCTATTGCTCTAAGAACAGCCGCTGTGTCAGTTGTAAAATATGGATTTCCAGTTCCTCCTGCAAAAATTACTACTCTACCCTTTTCAAGATGTCTTATTGCTCTTCTTCTAATATAAGGCTCAGCCAACTGTGTTATACTTAATGCTGACATAACTCTAGTATCGCAACCTAAATTTTCTAATGCTGACTGAAGTGCTACGGAATTCATTATTGTTGCCATCATTCCTAAATAATCACCTGAAACTCTATCTAAACCTTTATCCGCAACTGATATACCTCTAAAAATATTGCCACCACCAATAACTATTCCAATTTGAATATTTAAATCATGTGATTTTTTTACTTGGTTAGCTAAAAAGTTAGTTACATCAGGGTCGATTCCAAACTTGTGATTTCCAGCGAAAATTTCACCGCTCATTTTTAATAATATGCGATCAAATTTTCTTTTTTCCATATTTATTGACTTTTAATTAAATTGGCTAATCAGAGGTTTCTTCTTCAGATACTTGAATTGTTTCACCAAGCTGAAATCTTTTAAAACGCTGAATTGAAATGTTTTCTCCAAGCTTAGCAATGATGTCTGTCAAAATATCTTGAACAGTCTTATCAGGATCTTTAACGTAGGTCTGTTCAAGTAAAGAATTTTCGGAGAAGAATTTATCTAATCTGCCTTTAACAATTTTATCTATTATGTTTTCAGGTTTTCCTTCTTTTCTTGTTAACTCAGCAAAAATTTCTTTTTCTTTTTCTATAATATCACTAGGAATATCTTCTCTTTTAACTGAAATAGGGTTCGAAGCAGCAATGTGCATTGCAATATCTTTTGTAAAATTTTGAAACTGCTCTGTTCTTGCAACAAAATCTGTTTCACAATTAACTTCAACAAGAACACCAAGCTTACCACCCTGGTGAATGTAAAAATCTATTAAACCTTCTTTTGTTGATCTACCTGATTTTTTTTCTGCTTTTGCTATTCCTGCTTTTCTCAAATGCTCTAATGCCTTATTAACATCTCCATTAGTTTCAGATAATGCTTTTTTACAATCCATCATACCAGCCCCAGTTGCATCTCTTAATTCTTTAACTGATTTTGCAGATATCATTATTTACTTTCCTCTTCTAGTTCAATAGAATTATTTTCTAATTCGTTTTCTGAATTGTCTTTATTCCCTCCCTTAGCTTCAAGAATAACATCAGCTATATAACTCACAACTATATTAATCGATTTTATTGAATCGTCATTGGAAGGAATAGGATGGGTAATAGTATTAGGATCAGTATTACTATCAACCATACCAAAAACTGGAATACCTAAAGTATAAGCTTCATTTATAGCTATACGCTCATGAATACCATCAACAAAAAATAATGCTGATGGAAGATGCTTCATATCCTTGATTCCCCTATGTAAATCACTAAGCTTAATTCTTTCTCTTTCAAGCATATTTACTTCTTTTTTTGTTAAATTATCGTAAATCTCAGATGATTCTTTTTCTAATTTAGCTAATCTTCTTATACTTTTCTTAATTGTTGAAAAATTAGTTAAAGTTCCACCTAACCATCTCTCAACAACATAAAACATTCCACATCTATCAGCCTGCTGTTGTATGACATCTTTAGCCTGTTTTTTGGTACCAACAAATAGAATATTACCACCAGACCTCACTAATTTAGATATTTCAGCAGAAGCTTTTTCTAAACATGAAATAGTAGATTGAAGATCAATAATATGAATGCCATTTTTCTTCATCGCAATATATTTTTTAAAATTGGGATTCCATCTACTTGTGGGATGCCCAAAATGGACACCTGCACTTAAAAATTCTTGTATATTTTTGTCTGACATATATTTATCTCTTTGAAAATTGAAATTTCTTTCTTGCACCAGGTTGTCCATATTTTTTTCGCTCAACTTGTCTTGAGTCTCTAGTAAGGAAACCTGCTTGTTTTAACACTAACCTTAAATCAGGATCAATTTTTTTTAAAACTCTTGATATGGCATGCCTAATGGCACCAGCCTGACCAGTAACTCCACCTCCATTAACATTTATATTAATGTTGTAATCTTTTGATAAATTAGTAAGCTCTAGAGGTTGCATCATCACCATTTTGATGGAATCTCTTCCAAAATAGTCATCTACATTTCTACCATTAATTTGTATGTTACCTTTACCTTTGGTTAGATTGACTCGAGCTACTGATGTTTTTCTTCTTCCTGTTGCGTAAAAATTATTTTTTTTGGACATAATATTTATAATTCTAGTTCTTTTGGTTTTTGAGCATGATGTAAATGATCAGGACCAGAAAATACTTTTAAATTTTTTAAAATTTTTCTTCCTAATTTATTATGAGGCAACATTCCTTTAACTGCATTTGTAATAATAAATTCAGGGCTGTCTTGTCTCATTTTGGAAACAGAAACTTGTCTATGATGACCGGGATAACCTGTGTGAAAAAAATATTTTTTGTTTTTTTCTTTGTTTCCGGAAACTCTGATTTTATCTGCATTTACTACAACAACAAAATCTCCCATATCCATATGAGGTGTGTAGTCAACTTTATTTTTTCCTCTTAGAACATGTGCAATTTGAGTTGCAAGTCTTCCAAGTGTTTTGCCACTTGCATCAACTATGTACCAATTTTTGTTAATATCGCTATGTTTAATTGAATAAGTATTCATAATGTTTAACTTAATGTGTTTTAATCCGTTTCTATTAAAGCCTGTTAATTTAAAAGACTTATAACTCTTATGTCAACATTAAATGCAATTTTATTTAAAATAATGCTTTTTTGTCAAAACCATCTCAATTTTTCCAATCATTTTTTTATTTAAAAACGGAGTATTAGATGATTTTGAGTAAATTTTATCCTTTGAAAATAACCATTCTTTTTTTGGATTAATTATGCATAAATCTGCATTGGCTTCCAGCTGTATTCCTTTTTTCCTAATCTTCATTATTTTACTCGGATTTATAGTAAAACGATCAATTACATCATAAATTGAAAATCCATTTTGTAATAAAATTTCACTAGACAATGAAAAGGCAGATTCCAAACCTATCATTCCACAGTGCGCCTGTTCAAAATCACATTCTTTATTCTCTATTGCATGAGGCGCATGGTCTGTTGCTATGCAATCAATAACTCCATTTTTTAAACCTTTAATTAAAGCGGCCTGATCTTTTTGAGTTCTTATCGGAGGTGCAACTTTTGCATTGGTATTATAATCCAAAAGTATTTTATCAGTTGCAAATAAATGATGTGGAGTTACTTCTGCTGTAACTTTGACATTCTTTTTTTTAAATTCTTCAATAATCTCAACGCTTTTAGCTGTACTTACATGAGGAATGTGTATTTTTCCATTAGTATATTCTGCAATTGAAAGATCTCTAAAAATCATTGTTGATTCTGATATATCTGGATTACCATCTAATCCTAAAACAGTAGATGTGTAACCTTCATTCATTAGACCATTTGATCTTAGACATACATCTTCAGCATGATTGATAACTGGGATATCAAACATCTTGCAATATTCAATAGCATATCTTAGCATTTTACCGTTTTCAACTGGTAATCCATCATCTGAAATTGCAATAGCTCCAGATTTGTACATTTCATAAATTTCAGCTAATTCGTTTCCTTTTTGACCTTTTGTTATTGCTCCAATTGGATAAATTCTTATTGGTAAATCTTTTGATTTATCTAATATGAATTTGACTGATTCGGGATTATCTATTGGAGGAGATGTATTTGGCATAATACAGACATCAGTAAAACCACCAGATAAGGCAGATAGACATCCAGTTTTTAATGTTTCTTTGTTTTCTTGTCCAGGCTCACGAAAATGTGCATGAATATCAATGAAACCAGATGTAATAATATTATTTGTACAATCAATTTCCATAGCATCAATATTGTCTATAGAATCAGAGATTTCCTTTATAATTCCTTCATTAACCAGAATATCACTTTTATATTTTTTTGATTTAAAAGGATCATATATAATTCCATTTTTAAGTATAACTGGTTTAGAATATTTTTTTAAACTTTTCATATTATTCTTTCTCAATTGACGCTGTTCCTAAAAGTAAATATAATATACTCATTCTTACGGCGACTCCATTTAAAACTTGATCTAAAATAATCGCTTGATCACTATCAGCTACAATGCTATCAATTTCAACTCCTCTATTCATTGGTCCTGGATGCAAAAAAACTAATTCTTTCTTATGATTTTTCATTCTTTGTTCTGTTATACCAAAAGTCGATCTATATTCTCGAATAGATGGAATTAAGCCAACTCCCATTCTTTCTCTTTGTATTCTTAAAATATTTAAAGCATCAGCCCACTCCATTACTTCATCAATTTTATAATTTATTTTTACACCTAACTTTTCTATTTGAACTGGGATCAAATGGGGAGGCCCACACAATGTAACTTTTGCTCCCATTTTTACCAAACCAAAAATATTTGAAAGAGCAACACGACTGTGAAGAATATCTCCAATAATTGCTATTTTAAGATCCTTTAAATATCCAAATTTTTCATGTAAACTCATCATATCAAGCATTGCTTGAGTAGGGTGCCCATGCTTACCATCTCCAGCATTAATAACTACAGAATCTACATATTGAGTTAATTGTATGGGCGAACCAGGAACAGGATGTCTCATAACCACAGCATCCATTTTCATTGAACATATGTTTTGAATGGTATCTTTTAAACTTTCACCTTTTTTAAGACTTGACGAACTAGCAGAAAAATTTGTTATATCAGCCGACAATCTCTTTTCTGCCAATTCAAATGATAATTTTGTCCTAGTAGAATTTTCAAAAAATAGATTGACAATATTCTTTCCAGTCAGGGAAGGAACTTTTTTTATGGGTCTTTCAAGAATTTCTCTAAAGATATATCCAGTGTCAATAATTTTTTGTAAATCTTCAGCGTTATAGTCTTCAATCCCGATGAAATGTTTTTGACTTAAAAGTCCCATTATTTTTCCTTTTTATAGTTAATTAATAATATAGCATCTTCTTTATCAACTTCATCAATATGAACATAAATATACTCAGATCTTGATGTAGGAAAGTTTTTACCTACAAAATCTGGTCTAATGGGCAATTCTCTATGCCCCCTATCTGACAATACACACAAACCTATAGATGAAGGTCGACCAAAAGAAAATATTTCATCCATTGCAGCCCTAATTGTTCTACCAGTATATAGGACATCATCAATTAGGATTATTTTTTTGTTTTCAATAGGAAACATTATTTCTGAGCTCTTAACTTGAGGAGATCCTAGGTTTGTTCTCAAATCATCTCTGTAAAATGTTACATCTAAAACTCCAAAGGGAATATCAATTTTCTTAAAATCAATGATATGCTTATGAATTCTTTTTGCCAAGAATTCTCCCCTAGTTCTAATACCGATAATTGCAAGATTGTCTAAATCATCAATATACTTTTCTATAATTTCATGTGATAATCTTTTTAGAGTCCTTTTAAACTCTTCTTGATTCATTAGAATGTTTTTACTCATTATTTTTTTCTTTATATTGAATGGAAAAGGTGGAAGTTTAATGAAGCCTTTTCCGTATCTCGTACAGTTTTAAAAGCAAATAAATATAGTATTATTTTAAGTTATTAAAAAATATATAAAATTAATAAAATATAACATTAAAATATGAAAAAATTGGATTTATACATATTAAAGCAGTTTTTATCAAATTTCATATTTTCTATCATTGCTTTTATAATCATATTTCTTTTGGTGGATTTAATTGATAGATTAGATAAATTTGTCGATAATGATTTACCAGCTAAACAAATTTTTAGATACTATTTTCTAACATTACCTTGGTTTATCAGTATATCAATTCCAATGGGTTTACTGCTATCAACAGTTTTTACGATTGGTGTTTTGCAAAAAAGAAATGAGATTACAGCTATAAAAGCTTCGGGAGTAAGTATTAAGAGAATTGGCATATCATTGTTATTATCTGGCGTTTTTTTTAGTATTTCATTATTTTATTTTGATAATAAAATTGTTACTAAATCTATGCATTCTAGATCTGAATTAGAAAATCAACATTTTAAAAAAAATAAAACAAATCCAAAAAGAAAACAAAATATTTATCGTCAAATTAATGATGAAAATGTTGTTGTAATCAACAAATATAACTTTAAAAATAAAGAAGCAAAAAATATTTCAATAATGACAATTAATGATGGAAAATTAAGATCACGTATTGATGCCAATAGAATGATATGGGATGATAAATCTAAATCTTGGAAAATTTCATATTATGATAAACGCATGTTTATTGGTGAAAATAATTTTTCATTTTCACAGTATGCAAAAGATACTTTGATTGATTTAAATTTTTCTGCCATGGATTTAACAAAAGAATCTGTTAAGCCTGAAGAAATGAATTTTTTTGAATTAAGAGAATTTGTAGAAAAAATAAAAATCAATGGAATTAATGAACCTAGATGGGAGGTAAACATGCATTTCAAAACTGCATTTGCATGTAGTAGTTTTTTAATGATCTTATTTGGTCTTTCACTATCTATTCAAAAACCTAGAACAAATATTGGAATAGGTATAGGTCTAAGTATTTTTACAATATTCGTATATTACGCTACACTAAAGTTTGGTCAATCTATGGGTTATAAAGGTATTATTAATCCTTTTTTATCAGTTTGGAGCGCAAATTTAATTTTTTTATTAATTGGAATAGTGTTGTACTCTAAGTCAAGAACTTAATATCATTTCAATAATCATTAATATATCCAAAATATCAATCTTATTATCGAAATTAATATCACTATTACAAAAAATTTCATATTGAATAATATTTTCTAATATTAATTCAACAACTAAAACTATATCTTGCAAATTTATATTGTCATCATCGTTTAAATCTCCTTTTTGACATAATGGAGATTTAATATAATATAAGCCACCTGTACTAATACCGCAAAAAACATCTAACTGATCTAAACCAAATAGTTGACCGTGAGCTGGCGCTAAATTTTGTCCATTAAGTATGTCCAATGATGAATCAATGACGAAATTTGGATCATAATTACTTCCAATGTTTTTATAAAGAGTTAGATTGTTATTAGCAGAACCAACAAGTAAATCAAAATCATTATCTAAATCTATATCAAGAAAATCGAGCTTTGCATTACTTTGAACATTTATTTGACTAAATGAATTTGTTTCAAATGAAAAACTAAAATTTTCTGCATTACCTATGTTTTGATAATATGCTATTAAACCATCTACAGTACCAACAAATAAATCAAAGTCATCATCATTATCAATATCTACAAACCTAGGTCCAGATCTACCAGACAAATCAATAATACTATATAATCCTTGATCATTATATGCTTCCAAATCACCAATATAATTAAAATTAAAATCTTCAGGATTACCAATATTTTCAAAAAATTTTATTTTACCATTCCATTCGCCTATAAACATATCTAAATCACCATCATTATCAATATCAATTAAATCAGGGCATAAATTTGTTCCAATATTTGTACCAAGAAAATATGGATCCATTAGATCAAAGAATGGTTGTTCTATATTACCAATATTTTTAAAATATTTAATTCTTCCTCTAAACGGAAATGTTGAATAATCAATCTCAGTTCCAATGAAAAAATCCAAATCACCATCATTGTCAATATCTGCAAGCTCTGGACAGGCATCAGAATAAAAATCTAAGGTCTCTAAAAAATTTGATGATTCTAGCTCATATACTGGATTTGAAAATGATCCATTATTTTTATAATGATAAAAATTATTTATATATTGAGTACCATAAGCCCCAAATAAAACCGTTACAAAAAAATCATTATCAGAATCTCCATCAATATCAGCAAAAGTTGGCATATTTTGCCCTGCGGTTTGAATTGGATCGTTATAAGGATATTCTAAAATAATATTACTTATGTCCATATTTGGCTCAGTTGAATTACCGATGTTCATAATTATATATAAACTAGGTTGAAAGTAGTCTCCCCAACTAAGATCAAGATCATTATCATTATCAATGTCAATAAATGTTACTGCACTTGCACCATGTCGTAAATTTAAGTCACCAATAATAGAAATTTCTTGCCAAAAATTAGTTATATAATTAAAAATTGGAGCTGAATTTTCGATACCAACATTTTCATAAAATGTCAAACTCCCATTTGATGAATTGCCACTAAAAAAATCGAAGTCTCCATCACTATCGATATCTGAAAATGTTGGAGTTGAAACTAACTCGCTGTATACTAACTCTCCATCTATTGTTTGTATTCCCTCAGTAATTAAATTAAAATCATAATCATCATTTCTGTAATACATTATTGCAGAATAAGATCCTATTTGAAAATTTTTATTTTGTGTTACTAAATCAAAATCACCATCAAAATCAAAATCTCGAAAAGCAAACCAGTTTCCTATAGAAATATTATTAAAATTTGTAGATTTTAAATTAAACTCATAATTAATACTATCTCCAATATTTTCATAATATCTAAGTACGTTACCTTCATCTTTCAAAAATAAATCAAAATCGCTATCATTGTCCCAATCAATCCATTGAATTCTTGGCTGATTAAATCCACCGAGAAAAGGATATTGGATTGTATCATTTTCTATCTTGAAAAGAATAGTATTATTTTCGATTGTAAAATTTACTTCACAAAATATAAATGATATAAAAAAAGATAAAAAATGAGGTATAAATTTTACCATTTACCATACATTGGATTTGGAAAAATAAATTTATTTACAGTCCAATTATAATATGGGTCGTTTGGGAAGTCACCCATAGCGTCTCCAAAATAAGCAATAATTTTATGACTTCCATGATCTAACATTCTACCTGTTCCATTAAAAACTTCATTTCTTCTTACAACCTTAGTATCTTCTTTATCTAACCTTAACAAGAACAAATCATCATCATATAATATTCCTAGACTCTTCATATTTTCTTTTGTTGGAATTAAATTTTTATCCATTCGATTACTTATATAAATTATTTTTGAACCTTTAATTTTTTTAAAATTTATAATAAATTCTTTTGCTCCTGGAACAAGCTTAGCTTCTTTTTGATTTACCCATGCGCTCCAACTTTCAGGATTATATGTTTCCTTCAATTCAAATAAACTCACTTGATATTGTGAATTATCTAATACAGTTTCATCTAAATCCATAATTATAGTTGGATTATCTACTTTGTTACACTCATCTATGATTGCATGGTACGCCATTTGATAAGTTTGGATACAATTGTATTTATATTCATCAGACTCTACAACCCATCTTACATCATTTGGCAATTTTGCATTTACAATTGAAATAAATAATAATATATATACCATATTACCTCTTTTTTTTAGTTTAAATAATTTAAATTTTTAATTAACACAATTAAAAATTTAAATTATTATTATGGACTTTAACAAAATTAAATCAAATTTAGAAATTTTAGATGGAATGGATCGTCTTAGTTATTTAATCGATCTTAGTAAAAAAAATCCAGGAATTAAAAAAGAATTTAAAAATGATCAACATAAAATAAATGGGTGTGTTTCAACAGCATATTTAAAGCTAGATCAGCTTGAACCAACTATTCTTATAAGCACTGAATCAGATTCTGAGTTTGTCAATGGATTACTATACGTTTTGAAAATTTACGTTGAAAATAAAACTCAAAATGATATAATGAATATAAATGAAATCGAATTAATGAACGAATTAAATATCAAAAACTCGATAAGCTCACAAAGATTAAATGGATTTTACTCTGCAATAAAAACATTAAAAAAAATAATCAGTATTTAATCAAACTTAATGAAGTTAAAAATAATATTAGCTTTTCTACTATTTTATAATTGTTCTTTTTACAATTTGTATGGTGTTGCTTTAAACGAAAAGAAAGAAAATTCATTACCATCAAAAAAACATACAAATTATAAAATTAGGAAAATTAACAATTTAATTCCAAAATCAATAATTTTTATAATTGCTGATGGAACAGGAATTGGACAATATACGTTATCTTACTATTCAAACGGTGATTTTGCACCATCAAGGTTTGAACATATTGGTCTAGTTACAACTCACCCAAATGATGGTGAATGCTCAACATCCTGCAAACGTGTAACTGATTCTGCGGCCAGTGGTACTGCTTTGTCATCAGGCAAAAAAACATATAATGGAGCTATAGCTGTAGATTTAGAAAATAGACCAACCAAAACAATGTTAGAATGGGCGCAGGAACGAAATATGTCAACAGGATTAGTTGCGACATCATCTGTCACTCATGCAACACCAGCTTCATTTGGAGCTCATATAGATTATAGAAAAAAGGAGTATGAGATTGCATCACAATATGCAAATGGTAATATTGATGTAATTCTTGGAGGAGGAAAAAAATTCTGGTCTGATAGCTTAATTAACACTTTTACAAAAAATAATGGTCAATTTATAGAAGACTTGAATACTCCTATAGAATTTAATAAAAAAATATTAGGTTTATTTTCTGAAAAAGCACTTCCAAAAGTAAATCAAGGACGAAAAATTACTACGACTGATATGGCAAAACTTGCTTTAAAAAAATTGGAGCAAAACGATAATGGCTTTTTTATTATGATTGAAGAATCTCAAGTTGATTGGGGAGGACATTCAAATAGTGCAAATTATATTCAAGGTGAAATGGAATCGTTAAATGATTTAGTAAATTATGTTTTAGACTACCAACTAAAAAATCCTGATGTTCTTGTTATTTTAACTTCAGACCATGAATGTGGTGGTGTTGCTGTTCATGACCATGAAAATGGTAATTTAGATATAAGATTTACATCGGATTATCATTCAGCAAATTTTGTACCTATATGGGCTACCGGACCTGGAGCATCAGTTTTTGATGCATTTATTGATAATACTGAAATAGGTCTACAATTAATAAAATACATAAAAAATTAATGTATATAGATTGTTTTCTCAATTTTAGATTGTTCAATATCAAAAATGGGAATATTATCTAACAGATGAAAGTATTCGTCAAAAGCTGGATCACTATAAAATAACTGGGGTTTAACGGGTCTAATTCTCATTCTAGATTTGACTATTATTGAATCTTGAATGTCCCCTGGAATGTAACAACTATAATTCCATTCAAAAGTTTCATTAATTTTCAATGAATTATTAATAATATCATATGCTTCAATTGAGGAATATACTGTATCTTGACCATTTTTAAGCCAGGATGTAAATATAATATTATGATTATTATATTTTAAGAAATCTTTGTTTGATTCAATGGTACCAAATTCACATATTGGTTCATTATTTTTATTATAAACTACCAATTCAATCCATGCTTCTCTAAGTTCAGAAGTTCCTGTGGGAATGTTATGAGCAGTTTTGTTTTGAATAGAAAATGGAATTTGTAAAGTATCATTTGAATGCGCATAACTTTTTATAGAGTCCTCGGAATTATTAAAATATGATATTGCTGCACTATCAAGTAAAGAAGTTATTGAAGCTATCCTTTTTTGGTTATCTTCATGATCTAATGGTTGAGTTAGATCAATATCTATACCAGAAAACATATGACTGTGATATTCTCCATTATATGACATATGACAACTTTGACAACTTCTATTATCGGCCATATCATTAAATGGGTCAGAAGCCCATTCTGCCATGGTCATATGGACAGGAGCGTCTCTTATAATCATATTGTGACAAGGCAAACAGGTTCTTGAATCTTTATAAATTGAATTGTATACAGATTTATGAAAATTATTATTCGTATCTGGATCAACTGTTGAACCATATTTTATACCTTCTCCAGGGTTAATATAATATTCAGCATCAATCAAATTATAATCATTAACAATGAGTGAATTAAAATTTAATCGAGTTTGGGTATGACAAAAATCACACCCAATATTTTCATTTGCAATTTCTGAAGCTAATGAACCTTCTTCAAGGTCAGATTCATATAAACCAGTTACAAATAATTTAGGACTATGACATTGAACGCAAAAACGATCACCTTCATCGAAATGAGATTCTTTAGCATTTTCAAAAGCTATTTTAAAAATTTGACTGTTAGTTGAACGATAATG
>CEOW01050899.1_pt1 | contig 26737 bp, 25 predicted proteins | sample 530621 | NCBI WGS metagenome assembly CEOW01 (sample SAMEA2620734, study PRJEB7988) | marine metagenome | isolation source: saline water (ENVO:00002010), including | reverse complement strand
TATCATGATGAGATTAGTGATTGGTTACAAGCAGTAAGAGACAAAGGTGAAAAATCTGAAATTACAGGAGCAGAGTTATTGCAACCGTGGGAGCAGGATCAAATTAGTAGGCTTATAGAATATTTGGATGTTGTAAAGACTCCTCATAGAAATACAGCAGAACAAGATTTATTACATCACGATTTCAAAGTGTTTTATGAACAATATGATGCAAGACGTGGTTTTAATTTTAGAGAAACATTTCCAAGACTAGTAGAATGGTATGACAGTATTGAAGTAAAAGATATTACTGACGATGAAATAAATGATATCCAAGCACCAGACAGTACAGGTATAACAAATACATTATATGCTAAACGTATTGTTACAGAAGATGGTGAAGTAAAAGTTGTAGAAATGAAAGTGCGTGGACGCCAAACAGGTGAAAGTGACGATGACTATGATGATGAAAAATATAAAGACGAAGTAGACTACAAACCAAATCCAAACATCAAACGTAAAGCAGGAAGTAGTATTGGATGGGACACAGAAGTAGATGGCTTGGGTGGCACAGTAGATGAAGAAATATAGTGATGTACTCGATACATTATTTGCACATTGTGAAAACAAAACAGTTTTAGAACTTGGCAGTTTTGCTGGACACTTTACTAAAGAAATAATAAAACACAAACCAAAAAACGTGCTAAGTGTAGAGCCTAATACTCAAGTAGCACCGTTAAATGCAAATACATTTATAGGTACAGCAAACGACTTTTATAAAGTAAATAAAACGGAATTTGATGTTGTGGTGTGTATGGGTTTGTTTTATCACTTACATAGCCCAATACATTTACTAGAACAGATAATTAATATTAGTAAACCTAAAACACTAATTATAGAAACCTGTAATGGTAATAAATTAAATAAAGAAGAATATAATGTATCAGGCAATGCATTTAGTGATAAAGGTGTAAGTAATCCATTACAATTTAATTTTGGATTACATGAAAAAGATTTTACTATGATTTTAGAAAGTGTAGGGTATGTACAAACATTACAATATGAATGTTATGATGATATAGATTTAACAGACTGGGAAAGTAGTAAACAACATTGTTGGTCCGGAGTATATGAAAAAAATTAAACCAAAATGGGAACACGGAAACGTTCATCCTGATTCAGAAAACAAAGTGTTTTGTACAGCACCTTGGACCCATACTTATATCAGTCCACAATCAGAAAGACGTATGTGTTGTGCTAGTAGAGAAGAACATAAGTTTCAAAAACAATACATAGACGCCAGCAATGACGCAAAGTATGGTGCTGTAAAAGAATCAGGTACTATAGAAGATTACAAACAACATGTCGTTACACTCAAAGAACATTGGAACTCGCCGTACATGATGGATATAAGAAAGAAACTTATGGCAGGTGAAAAGATTCCACAATGTGATGTATGTAATGACAACTTGCTAAGTCAAAGCAATTATAGACAATGGTTTACAGGATTTTTATTCAATGATAAAATAGATGAGTGTTTTGATAGCACAGATGAAAACGGCTATACCACAATGGAGCCAATCAGTTTTGATTATCGTGTTAGCAACCTGTGTAACTTTAAATGTAGAATGTGTGGAGAACAATTAAGTTCTTCTTGGGAGGCTGAGAAGAGAAAGCATGACCATTGGACTCCAGAAAATCAACCGTTTATGGTTCCTGAAAACAAAAAGATAATTGAAAAGTTTCAAAAAGAAGTTGTAGAAGAAGAATTTTGGGATAGCATCTGTAGAGGTATTGTAGAGGAAATTTATTGGGTAGGTGGCGAACCACTAATGTATGATATACATTGGCGAGCAATGAATAGACTTGCAGAAGATAATAACTTAAACAAAGTTCATTTAAGATACAACAGTAATTTAAGTAGAGTACGTTATGGCAAACATTATTTGTATGACTGGTTGCCACAAGCAAAAGACTGGACTATGTGTGCAAGTATAGACGGCATAGGAAAGATTGGAGAGTTTATTCGTACAGGACTTGATTGGGAAGAGTGGGATCAAAACTTTAGAGAAGGCGTTGCATTACCAGGTGGTAATGAAAAAATGTTAATGGATTTAACATTAACAGGACCAGGCTTATTTGGGTTACGTGATTTTGTAAACTATGCATTAGAGTTAGATGTAAAAATTGAAACAAAGAACATGTTTGCATTCCACCCTGACATTGTGTTTAGTTTTATGAGTTGGCCCAGACATATATTAGATAGGATTGTACGTGAACTTATAGAAGACCTTACACCTATTATAACACCTAAACAACAAACAGTGATTAATCAACTTAATCAAATATTAAATACGCCTACGTTTCAAGAACAATTTCCAGACACAGCAGAGGATCAATTTTTTAATGGTAGACAATGGCAAAGAGAGATAGCAAGAATAAGAGAAGATGGCTATCCTGGTAATAGTATTACCATAGAAGAAATATATAGTGCAGACCCTGAACTATGGGAATGGTGGAGTCGCACAGATCCAAAACACAACAGCAGGTAAACATGCTAGACTATGAAGCACATAATGACGCATTGGTTTGGTGGATTAAAGAATTCAACAGCAAAAAGTCAACGCCTTATAAAAACACAATAGACAAGATAGATACATTCTTTATAGTATCAACGATGGCTAAAAGTGACGACATGGGCGGATTATCAAATGACTATAGCCAACAATTAGAGGATAATACACAATTAGTAAGTATAAGTCCATACATAGCAGAAGGTAATTTTTCAAATAAGTTTGTAGCAAAAATTTTATTATCTAACGACGAAAAACTTTTAGACATAAAAGACCTTTGTGAAAAATATCCAGATAAAACATTTTATTTTACTATGGGCATTTCAACATTTCCTTTAAATGATAAAAACATTTCATACGAAAACATCATTAATAAATTAACAGAACTTAATGTAGATAATTTGCATATCTGTTTTGTAAATGGGTGGGACATGTACACAGATTCATACAAAGAGTTTAATAGATTAGAAAAGATGATTCATTGTTTTAGAGATTGGCCCCACACAAAATTAAAATTTCTTATGTGTAATAATAAAATTGTTCGCACATATAGAAAAGCATTTCCAGATGCAGACGTACAATACTACACAATATATCATGCAAGAATATTTGATAGTCCAGGTAAAAAGAGTTTTCCTAAACGCATAGTAGAAAAAAGTGCTAATCAACGAAGAAAGAAAAAATTAATTTGTTTAAATAATTTTGAAAAGAGACATAGGACTGAAGTTGTAGATATAATAGAACGTTACAAAGATGATATATTTTATTCTTATAGACAAAAAGATATCTATTTAGAAAAAGAAATTACTCCAAAATTTAAAAGAAGTTTTGACCACAATTTTATGCGTAATCAAGATAGTATATCATATAGAATTATATCTAATACATATAGTTGGATAGCAAACGAAACATTATTTTATGGTAATCAAAATCCTGGAGGAGAAGATCCAAACCACAATGGCTGGGGAGTATATTCAGATAATAAACAAATAGTAGAAGGATTTATTACAGAAAAAACTTTTAAAGCATACTACTATGAATTGCCTGTATTAGTTGTGGGCTTGCCTAGAACATATATGCATTTGAGAAGTTTAGGTTATACGACATTTCCAGAGTTTTGGGATGAATCATTTGATATAGAAGAAGATGATACCATACGTTTAGAATTAATTAAACGACAAATAATAAATTATTTAGAAAAGCCATTTGAAGAAATACATGATATATTTTGGAGCAAACAAGTCCAAGAAAAATTAGAACATAATAAAAATTTATTTTTAACTACTGCAAAGAATGATCCTTTTAGTAGTCTTGCATTAAAGGAAAAGTATGGCTATTAGTATAAAATCAATACAGTTCAAAAGAAGACACTTTGATGATATTAGATATCACGATGCTTCTAATTTCCAAAAAAGATTTTTAAATGATCCAAAATCATTAGAACAAGTGCATGATATTTTTAGTGTGTATTCTCAATTAACAGATGGAGTTCCTGACATAGTTCAATTCAAAGATATAGAATTAATGCGTAATACAGCATACTTTGAAATGTCTACGTTTCAATTTTATGCATTAAAAGATAGAAGTTGGATTAAAGACAGAAATATTATTGTTACTAATATGTATGAGCCATGGTTAATAGGTATTCCTTTTGATGACCAAATAGATATGATGCCTTTAGTGTTCGATGACCCTACATTGTTTGATTGTGTAGACTCAGCAAAAAGTTTTACAGTTGTAATAGATAACATGGATCCAAGATTAAAAGAACGTTATCCAAATATAAATTGGGTGTGCCCCAACATGTGGCATAGCGAAGCCTTTTTAAGTTTTACAGATGCAGTATCTATTTTGAGAGCACCATTTATTGAAAACGTAAATATGATTGACTACATAGATGCTAACACACATAATAATAAAGAACACGACTTTACATGTTTAATAGGAAAAGAAAAACCACATAGACTAGACTTTTGGTTTAAGTTAATAAACAACAGTTTAGTAGAACATAATATTGTAGGCAGTTGGGCAAAGCATATTATTAATCCTAAATATGAAGACAGCCCGGATCAAGAGAAAGATAGAATAATAAAAAGAGAATGGATAGAAAAATCCAAAATTTGGATTGCATTAGAATCTTTTCCAGAACAACAAAATAGAATATATCCAATAACACAAATTACAGAAAAAACATTTAAGCCTATACGTTATGGTATGCCTTTCTTAATACATGGCACAGTACATACATTGAATGCTTTAGAAGATATGGGATATAATACTTATAAAGAAATTTTTGGCAACTACATAGACGACGATTACAAAACAACCAACGACAACATTGTAGAAATAATAAAAAAGATTGATTCATACGATTGGCATAGGATAAGAGAAATAGCCAAACAAAATATACTTACTTTGCAAAGTTGGGATAAGAAAAAATATTTTGAAAGTATCTTACAGCAGATATGCACATAATAGATAAAAATATTGTTGACTTGGGGGAAGTATATAACACTAGAACCGTAAATAGAAAATATCTCATACCATGGTTATCTAATAAGTTAGGTATCAGCGATAACTATGTCATAGTAAACGACAACCTATATACTCGAAAACTACCAGAGCTCAAACACTTCGATACTATAGTATTAGACTTGAGTCACAACCCTGTAGACTCAGTGGGCCATCAGGAACAGGTACAGGCTTTTATTAAAAAGCATAGTAGTAAAAAAGTAATAGTACTTAGCGATGATGCTAATGAGAAATACTATACATCTTACTTCCACTTGCGGTACAGTTTGTCAATTTATCCTTTTGAAGAAAAACCTATAATACATAAATTTTCCTGTCTCAATTCTGTTCCTAAAATACATAGACTGATTACACTTAACAAAATTTATCAGCATAATCTACAAGATTCTGTATTACATAGTTTTCTTTGGAACAAACAGAAGCATACTAAGAATCACTTGGAAACAGATTATTGGAAACAAGATATTATAAATTTTGCTAATGAATACAAGTATTTTACTAAAACACTCAAGCATATTTGTCCTATTACTATAGACGACATTGCTAATAAAAACTCATACCTTAATGACCACACCGTAAGCAGTCCTGCATACAACCAGACAGCACTAAATGTTATAACAGAAAGTTCGATTACTCGACTCTTTTTTACAGAAAAAACATGGAAGCCTATATATGCAAAACAATTATTTCTATCTATAAATGCACCAGGATCTATAAAAAAATTAGAACATTTTGGCTTTGATGTTTTCAGAGACTTTATTGACCATTCATATGATGAAGAACAGGACTTGGTGAAACGTATTACAATGTGCGTTAAAGAAATAGAACGACTAAAAGACAATATTATGGACATATACCAATGTACAGCACAACGCAGAGCCGATAATCTTTTGCATTTGCAAAGTGACGAATTTAGAAATTTAGTAGAGATAAGCATATAATACTAAATCACATCTTTAAAACCATGTTTATTTTAAATGATAAATATACTAGTAGTTAATTCTACACACACAACAAAGTAAAAATTAGGAGATAAAAATGGCCTCAATCGGATTTATCGGAGTGGGTAAGTTAGGACAAGCCTGCGCCGAGATGGTCGCCGAGGTACATGATGTTGTGGGATATGATATTAATCCTGTAGAGCCTGAAAACTTTACAATGGTTAATAAAATGGAAGATGCTGTAAAAGGAAAAGACATTGTCTTTATTGCAGTTCAAACTCCACATGATCCACAATATGATGGAAAGGCACCTACCAGCCATTTACCCAACAAGGACTTCGATTACAGTACTGTAAAAAATGTTCTTAGCCAGGTAAATGCTGTGGCGACAAAAGAACAATTAGTAGTCCTTATTTCAACTGTTTTACCTGGAACGGTAAGACGTGAATTTGTTCAACTTATAAACAATGCAAGATTTGTTTACAACCCATACTTGATTGCAATGGGTACAGTTAAGTGGGACATGGTCAATCCAGAAATGGTAATGATTGGAACTGAAGACGGTTCCGAAACTGGAGACGCCAAACAGTTAAGAGACTTTTATGATACTATCATGCAGAACGATCCTAACTATGTAATAGGTACATGGGACGAAGTCGAATGCATTAAAGTCTTTTACAACACCTTTATTAGTGCAAAAGTAAGTTTAGTAAACATGATACAAGACGTGGCAGAAAAACAAGGCAACATAAATGCAGAAGTTGTATGTGATGCTCTTGCTAACAGCGGCAGACGTATTATGGGACCAGGTTATATGAAGCCAGGCATGGGAGACGGTGGTGCTTGTCATCCTAGAGACAACATTGCTTTACGTTTCATGGCAGAAGAACTTAACTTAGGTTATGACTTATTTGATGCAGTAATGCGTAGTAGAGAAGTACAAGCAGAGAACATGGCTAAAGAATTAGTCAAACATACTTCAGGCTTTATGAAAGATGGAGTCACTTATACTAGCAAACCTATCATTATTATAGGTAAAGCATATAAGCCAATGGTTCCATATGAAGCAGGTTCAAGTAGTATGCTTGTAGGACATTATGTTGAAAAGTTAGGTGGTACACTTTATTACTACGATGAACAAACAGGTGATATACCTCCAGCGGAAGTACTAAGCCAGCCAGCAGTATATTTACTAGCACATAATCCTCAAATCACATATGGTGAACAATTGGATACTGTACCTAAGTGGTATGGTAACCACACTACAACAGGTGAGGAAGCCAGTTTTATAACAACTGCTAATGGTAGCAATTTAGGTTTTGCTGAAGGAAGTGTTGTTATAGACCCATGGAGAAAAACTCCAGAAGCACCAGGAATAACTGTAATACATTACGGTAATACAAGGAACAGATAAAATATGGTTACGGATCAGGAAATACTAGACTATATTTTTTCTAAGTGGGGTAAGAAAGAAGAGATGCGGCAGTTAAACGAGCAGTATCGCTATACCCCTCCTTACCCTACTTTACATTTAGAAGATTTTATTCCTGAACATGTGTCTAAAGCATTGTACGAGGAAAGTAAAACTATACCTGAAAAGTATTGGACAACCTTTACTAGGGCAGATAGTTATATGGAAGAGTGCAAGGATTTAGAAGAGGCACCAGTTGCCCGAGCAGTTGTAAGTGCATTACATAGCAAACCATTTTTACAATGGTTAAGTAAAATATGTGATGTGCAACATCTACTTCCTGATCCGTATCTTGTGGGGGCAGGATACATGAAAAGTTACAAAGGAGATAGTTTAAAAATACATACCGACTTTAATTGGAACGAAGAATGTCAAACACACAGGGCATTAAGTTTAATACTTTATTTTACACCTGAGTGGGAAGAAGAATGGCATGGAGATTTGCAGTTCTGGGACTTCGATAAAAAGAAAAGAATTACAAGTTATCCACCTAAGATGGGTAACGTAGTTGTATGGAAATATCACAAACGTGGCTTTCATGGACATCCAAACCCAATCGAATGTCCTGATGATAAATTTAGAGTAGGATTTAGATTATTTTACTACATCAGCGATAGCATACATGATTGGAGAGACCCGCCACATAAAAGTTTATATTGGTATGACAAAGATAAGAATCAGCCGTACCATGTAGATTCAGAATACGGACATGGAAAATTAGATGATAAGAACGATTAAACCTAACAACGAATATTGGTTCCATGGATATGATAATCCACTCCACTCCGATGAAGTAAAAGAAAAAGGATATGAAACTATAGACATATCCAATGTTCCTGCTGAAAAATTTAAAGGCGGTTATGCTATACAAGATGATTATGTAACAAGAGAACTTGTTGCCTATATGAAGTCAACAAATTGGAATGATTTTTATGTAGCAGATGGTGTACATCCTATACAGTTAGAATACATGGAAACATTTAAACGTTGGGTACAAAGTAGTAAACTAAACAATATAAAATTTAATAATTTATCATTTGCCTGTATTACTAATGGCACATCAGAAGCATTTAGTATGTTTATGCTTAGACATAATCAAAGGCGTTTTAAATTTTTCAAAGGCGATTTCATGATGCACAAAGTTGCAAGTAATATTGCAGATGTAGATTGGGAGTGGATTGATGACAACGGCACATTGGAATATGGAGATGCACTAATAGTAAGTTGTCCTTTCAGTGATACTGCAAGGTTCCCACATGACTTTGACCGTTGGATGGACTTAGCAGATAAATGTGAAGTACCTGTTTTATTAGACATGGCTTACTTTGGCACATGTGTAAACATAGATATTGACACAGAACGATATCCTGCTATAGAAGAAATAGTGTTTAGTTTAGGTAAAACATTTCCTATCATTGGAGCACGAGCAGGTATAAGATTCCAAAAAGTATTAACAGATGACCCTGTTACGTTTGCAAATCAGAACGGAATAGTAAATAACTTCGCATGTAAAATAGGTACACATTGTATGATTAATTGGTCGCCCGATTATATCCCTTATAAATATTACGATGCTTATAATGATTTATGTTTAACACATGACTTTTTAATTACTAATAGTGTACTTTGGGCACTCAGTGACGATACAAAATACATGAGTATCAACAGAGGAAATGAACTAACAAGACTCTGTTTAAGCAAATTTGTAAAAGAGAATTATGACAACAGCAAAGCAAAATAGATTCGGGTTCACTTATCAAGCACACGAAGAAAAACAGTTATTTGATCCAGACTACAAATACTGTGCTTTGCTATGGAGTCATATAAGCAATGAGCCAGGAGGCACAGTAAGGACATGCTGTATTGCAACAGAAAGAATAAAAGATAACCAAGGAAAAGATTTTAACTTGGGTGAACATGGTATGCTTGATATTTTAAAAAGCGACACCATGAGAGAATACAGAAATCAAATTAGAAATGGACAAGACATAGCAAACTGTAATACATGTTGGATAGATGAAAGCAATGGTAAAGAATCTAAACGTATGCAGTATAATGATTACTATAGACAATGGTACGGTAAAGATGCTATAGTATGGGACGAAGAACCAGAGAGATTAATAGATGCTCAGTTGATATTTGACAACACTTGCAATTTAAAATGTAGAAGTTGTAACACAAACTACAGCAGTAAGTGGAGAGAAGAAGCAGTAGATAGAAACATTCCGTTTTGGGAAACTACTGCAAAGATACATATGAACGATATGGAGAATAGTGCATTCTGGAAAACAATGGATGAATGGACTGCTGATGTTTTGCGTTTAGAAATCATGGGCGGTGAACCTTTTTATATGAAAGAGTTCAAACGTTTTGTAGATATATTAATAGACACAGGTAGGTCTAAAAAAATAGCACTAACATTAAGTACAAATGGAACTATTGCAGATAAAGACTTCTTAGATAAAATGGCAAAAAATTTCAAAGACTTGGCATTTAGTGTAAGCATAGATGGTATAGAAGAACATTTTACATACTTAAGACATCCAGGTGACTGGAGTGAAGTAAAACAAAACTTAGATTATTATTATGAATTACATAACAGCGACTATCCAGTATTTGTACAAATTACACATACTGTGAGTGCATTAAACATTATGTACTTGCCAGAGTTTCACGATTACTTTAAACAACATTATCCAAATTTTAAAATATGGAATAATGCTGTACATTATCCTAAATGGATATGTGCAAGTGTTTTACCTGCAAGTGCTAAAAAAATAATAACAGACAAACTTTTAAGACATGAATGGTTGCCACAATACAAAAGTGAGATACAAGCATTAATAGATTTTATGAACTCTCCGCTATATGAAAATGGATCTAGTGTAGTAGATAGTTTAAGAAATAAGTTTGATGAAAAAAAATTAAAGTTCTTTGACGAACGTAGTATAGAAAAGAAATGGGAAATTTTTAAATCGCAGATAGTTGGAGGTGATATATACAGACAAGAAAACTTTGTTCAGGTATTTCCTGAACTGTATGATTTAGTCAAATCTTCATTTGATTATATACATGAATATGAAACTGTGTCGACAGCAGGGTTCCTGCCTGTCAGTCAAGGGGAGTATAGCAATTGAGTAAGAGCGATACATTTTGCCCACTACCTTGGCAACACTTAGCAACACATCCACACGGCGGTGTAACATTGTGTTGTATAAGTGACCATACTGACGGCTTGAATCGAGCAAGGAATTATAAGGAGGAATACAACGAGTTCTTTGACTTAAATAAACAAACGATAGAAGAACATATGAATAGTGACTACTACAAAGAAGTTCGCTTAGATATGTTAAATAATAAGATGCCTAAGGCATGTATGAGGTGCTACGATGAAGAAGATAAAGGAATTAAATCCAAACGTGAACATGAGAGAACAGTTTTTCCACAAAACTCCTTTGATTGGGCGAGTGGGATTACTAGGGAAGATGGGAGTATTCCTATGGATCTTCGTTTTGTTGAGTTGCGTCTTGGCAATGTATGTAACGTCCGCTGTCGTACTTGCAATCCTGCAAGTAGTAGCAAGTGGCTGGAAGACTATAAAGACATTGTTCAGAAAGCAGACTTCATTAACAAAGGGTACTTAGGTTTAAACTTTCCGGATGATTTTAAATGGGCAGAAGATGATAATTTTTATAATGACTTATATGATTCTGCACCAAATTTAGAATTACTTTATATTAATGGAGGAGAACCAACATTAATAAAACAACACTGGGCTTACTTGAGAAAGTTAGTCGAAAGTGGTAGAAGTAAAAACATTATACTGTGGTATAATATTAATTGCACAATGTTGCCACCAATTGCTTTAGAACTATGGCCCGAGTTCAAAGAAGCAAGAATATGTTTAAGCATAGATGACCTAGAGGATAGAAATGCTTTTATACGTTCTGGAACAGATTGGCAGGCTGTGTGCAATACAGTAAACAAACTTAAAGAGAATGAAGATAAATTAACTTTAAGAATAACACAAACTGTTAGTGCATATAACTATGCAACATTGCCTGAGTTTTTCGAATGGGCAGACAACATTGGGATAGAAGTTGACATGAACTTCGTGTATGATCCTGATTACCTAAGTCCTGCGGTAATACCGGTTAAGGCGAGAGAGTTGATACATACAAAGTTTCGAAAAGCATTAGGTAATGACCACAAACTTGGAACGTTATTGAGCATGTTCAACAATGACGAATGGGAAGAGTTAAAGTGGGAACAGTTTTGTCGTTATAATGATTTAATGGATAGCAATGATGAAAGTGACTGGAGAGGAACATTCAAAGAGTTGCATGAGGTAATAGAAGAAAGTGGACATACTAGCATTTACTAGACCTAGGCTTGTAATACTTAGATGCTTAATGCATTTAGGTCTTGCTACGGCTGTGGTGTTAGGACCAACTAATTACTGGTGGGTATCACTAGCAGTATATTTTTGGTTTGCTAGTATAGGTAATAGTGTTGGACAACACAGATACTTTGCTCATAAAGTATTTAAAACTAATAAGTTTTGGGAACGAATATTAATAATAAGTGCAACGTTGGCTAGTGTAAGTTCTGTGTTTGGTTATATAGTAACTCATAGAGAACATCACAAATACTCTGATAAAGAATTAGATCCACATAGTCCACATCATATGAGTCTGTTTCAAAGTTGGACATTAGATTTAACAGACACAGGACGTTGGAATTTGCGTAATGCAAAAGACTGGATAAAAAATAAAGATGTAATGAATGCACATCATTATTTCTTTGCATACATATTAGCATATTGTTCTATACTAGCATTAATAGATCCTATGTTGATAATTTATGCATACCTTGTTCCGGCAAGTTTATGTGTATGGGCAACAGGAGCCTTTAACACATGGGGACATGGAAAAGGATTAAAGTGGTTGGGATATAGAACATGGGACACAAAAGATGAAAGTGTGAACCACCACTTAGTAAACTTAATAACATTTGGAGAAGGTTGGCACAACAACCACCATAACAAACCTGGTGCTTGGCATCAAGGAGGAGAGCATTGGTGGGAGTGGGACTTAAACGCATGGATAATAAAATTAATAAAACAGTAGAAGAGATAAAAGAGTTAGCCGAAGGCGATGCGTTTTGTATCCTGCCTTGGATACACATGCACCCGTGGCCCGACGGCAGAGTGTTTACTTGTTGTTTAAGTGAACATCACAGTCCAATAGGAAACTTGAATGAAATGGACTTAGACGAATGTTATAACAGTGATAACATGAAAAAGTTTAGGCTTGATATGTTAAATGGCAAACGTATAGATAATTGTACAAGATGTTGGGAGTTAGAAGACATTGGACATGATACTTTGCGTAAACGTAGCAACAGCGAATTTATATCAGAAAAGTTTGATATACATAAAAGCAAAGCAGACATAGTACAGCAAACAAACGTAGATGGAAGTGTAGACAAAGTACACTTAACATATATGGATATACGTTTCAGTAATATCTGTAATATGAGATGTAGAACATGTGGCCCTGATTTAAGTAGTCAATGGTTCCATGATGCAACAGAAAGTAAATTTAACAGAACACCAACAAACCCTTCTCCTATATTACAAATACGAAAAGGTAATACTGCATTCATGGAACAGTTCGATCCATATTTAGATACAGTAGAAAAAATTTACTGGGCAGGTGGCGAGCCTTTGATTATGGACGAGCATTGGTATATTATGAACAAGTTAGTAGAAATGGGCAGGACTAAAAAAGATACACCTATGAGAATTTTTTATAATACTAACTTTAGTAAATTAGTTTACAAAGAACAAGACGCCATAGAGTTATGGAAAAACTTTGATGAGGTTAGTGTAGGTGCAAGTTTAGATGCAGGTTGGAAAAGAGGAGAGTACTTGCGTAAAGGAACTATATGGGATGAAACTCTTGCAAATAGAGAACGCATGAAGAAAGAGTTACCAGAAAAAGATTTTAATATAAGTTGTACAGTTAGCATGTTTAATGCATTAGATGTGTGCAACTTTTACAGAGAACTATGTGACATAGGTTTCATAGAGCCAAAAGACTTTGGCATTAACATTTTACTTGGCAAGCATGTACACAGAGCAACAGTATTGCCTGAACACATGAGAAAGCAAGTACAAAAAAATATCGAAGAAACATTGGACTGGATAGGAGATAAAGATACTGTCGGTCGTGTTACAGATACATTTAAAAGTTTACATCAGTTTATGGATGGCGATGATAGTCATCTATTATCTGATAGTTTACAAGAAGCAAAAGAGATGGACAGGTTCAGAGCAGAAAATTTATTTGAAGTATTTCCTGAACTAGAAGATTTGCGACCATACTATGATGAAGAAAGAGATGACTAGACCAGAGCATTTTTGCATATTGCCTTGGATAAACCAAGAGGCTCGCACCAATGGGGAGATAGGTGTGTGCTGTGTAATGCAAGAAACAGCACCAGGGATAAATTTAGCAGACGGTCACACACTTAAAGACGCATGGGATAGTGAATGGTTAGCAAATCTAAAAGCAGATTTCTTAGCAGGTAAAAAGCCTAAGTCTTGTTACAACTGCTGGAATGAAGAAGACGCAGGTATAGAAAGTAAACGTTTACGTGAACTTAAAAAATTTCCACATCATTTAGATAACTTAGAACATACAAAGCCTAAGAGTATGGATTTAAAATTGGGTAATATATGTAACACAAAATGTAGAATATGTACAGGCTTTGCAAGTAGTCAGTGGGTACCAGAAGAAATAGAACGTGATGGTGACACTAATCAGTTTGCACATCTTATGGGAAGGTTAGGACGTTGGCCCGAACTAAATGAAAAGTTTTGGGACGACATAGAAAATCAAATTGAAGAAGTAGAAAGTTTAGAATTTTTTGGAGGGGAACCTTTCTTAATCAAAAGGCATTTTGATATACTACAAACATTAGTAGACAAAGGAAGGGCAAAAGAAATTACATTAAGTTATAACACAAATGGTTCTATATATCCAGAACAACATATGGACTTACTAAAAGAATTTAAAGATGTACAAGTGTTTTTTAGTATAGATGGTGTTGATGAAAGATTTAATTATATTAGACATCCGCAACAATTTGACGAAGTAATGGAAAATTATTGGAAGTTTAAAAACACAGACTTCATTAGAACTAATGTATTCTATACTGTAAGTATATTCAATGTAATGTACATGGACGAACTATTAAAGTATGATGCTGAAAATAATCTTGATGGAGAGATACATTTCAATATGGTGTATGTGCCACAGCACATAAGTCCTAAGGCATTACCTACAAAAGTAAAAGAAGTAATTACAGAAAAATTTAGAGGCAACAACGATCCTAGAATACAAAGCACGTTAAACTTTATGAATCAAGAAAACTATGAAGGGTACATGGACGAGTTTGTAAGGCAAACAAGTTTTAGCGACAAGTACAGAAATGAAAGTTTAGCAGATACGTTTCCTGAATTGTGGACATACATGGAGCCATACTTCACAACAAAAAGTCAAGGTGCCATGGAACTAATGGGTACCATGGATAAAATTAAACTATTAGATAAGCATGATAAGATATGAGTAGAGTATTATTAAAAACATCGGGCAGAACAGGTTCACATTTATTATTAGATGAGTATGAACAAAAAGGATTTAGAGTTTACTTTACCGCAACGGATAAACCAAATGCTCTATACGAATACGACATTACAGAAAGTTTCTTTCCTTTTGATTTTAATTTTATAGTGCAATGTCATTTAAAACAATTACCAGCACGAACAGAGGATTGGGATTTGATTATAAACAACAGAGGTGATATAGTATCTCAAATAAGCAGTAGTATTATATCTCACTCAACTGATGTGTGGCAAGGTGTTGCAGATATAAAAGAAAAAATTGTAGCCGACAAACAAATTATAAAAAGAGAAGTAATAAGACATGTGAGTTACAATACATATATGAAAAATGTTGCAAAATATTTTCCATGGAAGTCTGTATCAACAATCAGTATGGAACAAATATTAGAAAAAGATTGGAGTCACATAGAACATAAAAAGGCTATCAAGTATGAAGATGCTATAGATGATTATGCAAATGTAAGAAAATATATTGCAAACGTATATGCAAGATTTTATGACCTAGGTATTGCATATGGTAAAACAGAATTTGATATAATGCATGGAGAGGTGTATGACATACAGTAAAACATTTTGTCCTTACCCTTGGATACATGTTATGACACAACCAAGTAGTACAGTGAACTTTTGTTGTGTTGCCAATGGTCAAATAAAAAATGATGACGGAAGTATCTTAATGTTAAACAAAGGTGACGACATAGGCACAGTTTGGAATAACAATCACTACAAAAAGATAAGACGTCAAATGATAGAGGGCGAACGTGTAGATGGGTGTGAGCCTTGCTATGATTTAGAAGATTTAGGAATACCTAGTTATAGGGAAAACTATATTGAAGACTGGTTAGGGTTTCATCCTAACTCAGAACAAATACAAAAAATAATTGACAAAAGTATAGACAATGATTATGTCGTGGAGGAAACTCCACAGTACTTAGATTTTAGATTAGGTACATTATGTAACTTGCGTTGTAGAATGTGTCAAAGTCAAAACAGTAGTGCTATATACAAAGAGTTAAAAGATGAGGAATTATATAATGAAGAAGAACGAAAGTTTATCGTGGAAACAAGTCATTGGGGTGACTTTAGTGATTATACTCAGCCTTGGTTTGATGATCCTGGGTTCCTTAGCACAGTGGAGACATGGTTGCCTAATGTCAACAGGCTTTACTTCACAGGGGGTGAACCCACAATTATACAACGTGTGTATTGGATCCTCGAAAAATGTGTCGAGCTCGGAATAAATCAAAACATAGATTTAGTATTTAATAGTAATATGACAAACATACAGCCAAGGTTTTTAGACTTAATAGCCAAGTTTAAAAATGTGTTGATGTGTTTAAGTGTTGACGGCTATGGAAAAACAAATGAATATATTAGAAGTGGAAGTACTTGGAGTATAGTAGACAAACATATAAGAGACTATGCAACATCAGATGTCGTAGGTAATATATTGTTTAGTCCAGTTGTACAAATATACAACATACTAACAATAACAGACTTGCTAGATTATGCAGAACAGATACTAGAAGATACAGGACGTAGAATAGATATTAGTTTCTTATTAAACAATTATCCAAAGTGTTTAGACATTAGAAACTTGCCTAAAGGTATTAGAGTAGAAGCACAAATAACATTGCATGAATGGTTAAACAATAGCACATACTTTGATAATGATGAACGCAACAAGCAGAGTATATTAGGATTAATCAATGCATTAGATGATAAAAATGTAAACGAAGATGCTGAACAACAAATGGAAATATTTAAAAAGTACACACTACTATTAGATGAAAAACGTGACCAAAGTATTGAAAAACAATTACCTAAACTGTGGAGCAGACTAAAGTGGAAATAACAAATAAAAAATATTTGTATGCTATAGGGTGCAGTCATATGGCTGGCAGTGAAGTTATAGAGTTTGGCAATACTGCTAGAACACATGAATCAATACAATATGCTTGGCCCGGACTACTTGCAAAGCATTATGGATTGCATTATATAAATGAATCTGAACCAGGAGGCAGTAATGATTTTATGGTTAGAAGTGTAATGCATTTTGTAAACAAATGGATATCTCAAGACAGAGATCCTAGTGAACTTGCAGTAGTAATAGGTTGGACAACTGATGAACGTTTAGAGTTTACACACGAAAACAACGGTACTATGGAACACTTTCATTGGGCTAATGGTTGCGATTGGAAACCATTTTACAAAGACGGTAAAGGCCCAAAGTTTGATAACTGGTTTAAGGCTTTACAATTATATCATACCGACTTTGACTTCGGTAGAGTAAAACGTGTAATAAATATTACTTTACTAGATGCTTTTTTAAAAAGCAATAATGTAGACTATATTCAAGTTAATAATTGTGCTAAGATGGACAAAGGACAATGGGAGTTTTTAAATATAGAACACATGTTAAAAACATTTCCATTTGATACATTTATTGAACCATATGATAGTTTTGTTGACCAATACAAAGAAACACACAAAGAGCATTTTTCAGATTGGCTACATGCAGATAAATTTTTACACGAAAAGTATTTTAACAAAATAAAACAGAGGTTAGATAATGAATAAAGAAAAAGAGGACATGAACGGACTCGGTGAGCCTGACAAAATTATAGACATGGGCGAATTAGACAACACAGAACAGAAGGACGTGGACGTAGACTTAGATGACGTTGAATTATCAGAAGAGGAAGAAGAGTTACTTAAAAAGAAACTTGAACAGATTCGTAAGAACGATCCATTTATATATAGATGAGAATATTAGGAATTAGTAGCATGTTCCATGACGCAAGTACATGTGTCATAGAAGATGGTGAAATATTATTTGCTGGTCATTCAGAAAGATACAGCAGAGTAAAAAACGATGCATACTTAAATCAACGTCTTATGAAAGACACATTAAAGTATGGATTACCAGACATTATTGTTTTACATGAAAGCAGTAAATTAAAAAACAAACGTAGACTAAAACAATTCACTTGGGCAAGTATCAAAGCGGCATTCACAGAGCCAACTGCTGAAGAATGGATTGCAAAATTTTATCCACAGTTAAAAGGTATTCCGATTATAAATTGTTTACATCATGAAAGTCATGCGGCGGCTGGAATAATGACAGCACCAGAACATTTTAAAGATGCAGTTATAATGACTATCGATGCTATCGGAGAATATCAAACATCAACAATATATCGTTGGGGCAATGATAGATATGGTAAATCTAAAATGGAGTTGCTACACGAAACAAACTATCCAAACAGTTTAGGTTTATTTTATAGTGCTGTCACAAGTGCTGTAGGTTTAAAACCTATGGAAGATGAATACATCTTAATGGGCATGGCGGCATATGGTAAGCCTGTGTATGCAGATAAGATGAACAAAGAATTATTTAAACATCAAAGTGCAGATGATAACTTGCATGAATGTTTACACACAGTTAATATGAGCAAAGGTTTGCCAAAGAACTTTATGCCAGCAGAAGCATACAAAGATGAACAAATTCAGTTTGACTTGGCGGCTAGTGCTCAGCAAGTGTGTGAAGAAAGAATTATGGCTTATGCTAGATTGGCTTGGACATATACACAGAGTAAGAACTTAGTGTTCATGGGTGGTTGTGCATTAAACTGTGTCGCTAACAGTTTATTGTATAACCAATACCAAAACATACACATAATGCCAAACCCAGGAGATGCCGGAAGTGCCTTAGGTGCCGCGGCATTAGCCTATCACAAACAAACAGGTGAGAAAGTAAATTGGAAAGGACCTTTTTTAGGTTACAATATAAAAGGCAAATGGCCCAAAGAGAAGTTTTTAGAGAGTATGCGTAAAGGACAAATATTTGGAGTTGCTAATGGCAAAGCAGAGTATGGTCCTAGAGCATTAGGTAATAGAAGTTTGTTTGCTGATCCTAGGGGTGATGAAATAAAAGATAAAGTTAATGAAATAAAACGTAGACAAAAGTTTAGACCTTTTGCTCCTATAGTTTTAGAAGAACACGCCAGCGACTGGTTTGAAATGCCTGGCGGAGTAATAGATAGTCCTTACATGCAGTTTGTGGCTAAATGTAAACAACCAGATATAATACCTGCAGTAGTACATGGGGATGGTACAAGCAGAGTGCAAACAGTTAATAGAAAGAATCATCCGGAACTATATCATGCTATGAGGCAATGGCATGCTGAGTCTGGGTGTCCAGTTGTTCTTAATACAAGTTTAAACATCAAAGGACAGCCTATCGTTAATACAGAACAAGAAGCAAAAGAGTTTGCAACTCACTATAAGGTCCCAGTACATGTACAAGAAGATTAAATCAGAAGTAGTAAAGCATCATAGAATAAGTAGAGAACCTTGGCTTCATGACGAAACATTATCCGACGAGGAAAGAATGATGTGGAAGATGAAGGGCAAGTGTCATATATGTGGATATGATGTTAAACATCACAAAGACGATTGTCCATTCAGTGACGTACAGTTATCATTTGCTAGTATAGAAAGGGAACTATATAGAACATCTAGTTTAGAACATCTAGACACAACAGAACTAGCAAAGGCTTTAGGTATAGATTAATGTACGATATATTTTACATTGGCGATAATAAATCTTTAGAAGAGAGATTACCTTTTGCAACTCGTATTGATGATACAAAGGACATAAAGTCTAATACAAAAATGTATTGGGTAGTAGACAGTAATACTAGAATTACTGATTGGGAACTATTTGATTTCAAACCAGATGTACATACAGAAAACTATATGCATGTTTGGAAATGGAATCAAGAGAACTATGGCGGAGTAAGTCTTACGCCAAGAGGGGGAAGTGAGGAAACAGTATGGCACAACAAAGTTGTTTGTAAAAAATACTTTGATATACTGTTTGAAGAAGCACCAGGGAATTACTTTGAACAGAATGCTTATGCAACTCACGTATGGTGTGTAGATAAAGACTACATACTCAATGATGATATAGATTGGGCACCAGGGAACTTTGAACCAGACTATATCCACAGTTTCCATTTGCGTGGACAACTTGAACACAAGTATCCAGAACTTGAAGGGGGAGTTAAGTTATACCCACGCGAATGGTCATCTGCAGAAACAAAGTATCACAAGTTCTTAGATGCAAATGTAACATATCCTATACTGTATGTAGAAGATGTAAACGATATGCAACAACGTGATATACTAGAAGATGATTATGTTTGGTTAATAGACAGAGAATATTCTATTAATGTAAAAACAGTTGATTGGGTACCTAATGCATTTGAATATGATTACATACATGTATTTAAAATGCCTTATCAACTTAAAGAAAAATATCCAATGCAAATGGGTGGCATAAGACTTGTTCCTAAAAATTGGAAAGACGCACAACTTAAAATACACAAAGCATGTCCAATAGAAGATGAAGCATATGATGTGTTTTATATTGACAGCGATGACTTTAATCCTGAAACATACAGTGAGTATGCACAACGTAGTAAAACAAATTGGTTTTGGATTGTAGACAGAGAACATACATTTAACGGCAAGTTATTGTATGTACCTGCAAAACACGAAGAAGAATTTATACATGTATTTAAAGTACCAGGACATTTAGAAGAACGTTATCCGTTAGACAACACAGACGCATGGGATATAAGATGTGGTGGTGTTAGATTAATGAATAAAGAGTTTGATGTAACAAGACACAAGTACCAAGAAGATGTATGTCCTGTACGTTATGATATATTTTATGCAGATGATATTAATGATTATGAAACACCTGCAAGAAAAAGTAGAACTAAAATGTTCTGGTTAGTAGACAGTGAACATCAAATTAACGAGGAGTTTAGATATGTACCACAACAATATGACCAACAATACATACAAGTATTCAAGTTTCCAAATGACTTGGAACACAAATACCCAAGAGCCATTACGAATATCAGCGACAACAGAGCAGGAGGTATTAAACTTGTTCCTGTATCCTATACCGATGATGCCAAGTATGTGGACCAATCACCTGTAGGCGGAAAAGTTTATCCTATAGTATTTACAGATGATACAGACATAGTACCTACAGAAGACAGTTGGATAGTACCTACAGCATTTAAAGACGTAGTAAGTGTAGTACCATGGCAACCCAATGTATTTGAAAAACAAACATGTCATGTGTTTGCTAATGGATTATTAAAATGGATGCCGGTAGAATGGGACGGAGAAATAAAGAATCATGACTTCAGTCCTGTAGTATTAGATATAGAGTTTGAAACATTTTCAAGTTATGAAGAAGGTAGAGATAAAAGTTTGTTCCCATGGTTTTGGGTAGTTGATTCAGATGTAGAAGTATTAGATACATTTGACTTTAGTTTCCAACCTAATGTGTTTGATGAAGGTAAAGCACATGTATGGCAAAAACTTAATCCTATAACAAACAAGCAATATGATTACGGTGGCGTTGCATTACGTCATAAAAATGAAAAGAAGGGCAGACCTAAATACATACGAGAACCTGCCTGTAAGCAACGAGAATTTCCAGTGTACCACATACAGCCAAATGATATCAAGTGTGGCTTAGACGACGTCTATGAGCGTCTAGCAACACAATCTAACAGCACAATGATGTGGGTAGTTGACAGTTTAGTACAATTAGATGAGGACTTTGACTTCAGTTATTATCCTACACAATACGATAAGGACGTTGTTCACATATGGAAACATGATGGAACAAGCAGAGTTACAGGTGTAAAACTAGTGCCTACGGGCATAAAGTTTGAAAGTCATGACACTATATTACAAAATGCTTTTGACAAATTAAAGGAAATGCCCACTTTTGCAAGTAAAGATATGGTATGGCCCATAGAACAATTAACAGAAACCACAGTAAAAGGTGTGAAAGATGTGTTAGAATCGCACAAAGATGTACGATATGTATATACAGTAGACCCAGATATTGATGTAGATACTGTAGAACAAGTAACACCACATGAAGAATTCTTGGATAATGTACACGTTTGGCAACGTACAAACAGTGAAGGACTGGTGATTGGGCATGGTGGATTGAGACTTTGGCCCACTGATTATGACATAGACTCACTTACAGATGAGCAAGTTGCTACATGTAGCATACCAGAACAGTTGATATTAAGTGCTGTTGGCGGTACACAAAAGGAATATCCTATACATTATTTGTCAGAAGATGGCGATATATTGCAACAATTAGCAGACATAGACAGTAGTTGTGAGTCCAATATGTACTGGATAGTTGATCCTTTAGTTACATTTACACCAGATTGGCAGTGGGATTTTATTCCAACTAAGTGGGAAGAACAAGTTGTACATGTATTTCAAGACACAAATGAAGACTTTAGAAGTGTTAGATTAGTACCTAAAGGAACATTTGACAAGCAACAATACACAATTAAACAAATAGTAAACAACAGTTTTAAAGATTTAAAACAAGTGTATAGACAAATAACAACTCCTACAGCATGGCCCATATACTACTTTGGGCAAGGAGAACATGGCAGTATGGGATTGAAGTTTCAATTAGAACAGTTTGGTTATCATGCAGAAAGCAAACATCTTAAACGTTTCTTCACAGTTGACGAGCATACTGTAGTAGACAAAGACTTTAGATTTACACATACACCAAATTTAGATAGCATTAACAAAGCACATGTGTGGCAAAGAACAAATCAGAGAACAGGGTTGGTACATAGTTATGGGGGAGTTAGACTGTGGCCCAACCCACCTGAAACAGCAATGGGAGACTTAACGTCAGATAAAATACGTTTTAATAAAATGAAAGCAAACAGTTTACAGTATGTAAAACAAGTTGCTAGTGCAATAGAACAATTTGAAATATATTGTATCAGTTACAAAGAAGATTACAAAACTGTTGAGCATAACATACAACTTGTGAATGCAAAAGGTTATTGGGTCACACACATAAGAGGTGTAGAAGGAATATTTGAAGCACACAAAGCCTGTGCTGAAAAATGCAAAAGCAAGATGTTTTGGGTAATGGATGCTGATGCATTAATCAATGATGACTTTGATTTTGATTACATACCTGACCAATACGATTTAGATGTTGTGCATGTATGGGCAAGTGAGAATCCTGTTACAGGTGACCAATATGGTTACGGTGGTGTTAAATTGTTTAACACACAACAGGTTAGGGAAGCGACTAGTTGGGGATTGGACTTTACTACAGGATTGAGTACACGTTTTAAATCAATGCCACAGATAAGTTGTGTAACTAAATTTAATGTAGATGAATACAGCACATGGCGTAGTGCATTCAGAGAAAGTGTAAAACTAACATTGAGTACTGATCCAGATGCTGATAGAAGATTAAACAAATGGCTCAACCCATTAGCAGATTGCGATTACTGTGATAGTGCAATGCTTGGTGCCAAGATGGGTAATGAGTTTGCATTGAAAAATAAACAAGCACCAGATGAATTAAACAAAATTAATGATTATGAATGGTTGGAGAACACATGGAAACAATTAAGTTAGACAGTTGGAAAGCAGTAAGTAATTATATAGACAGAGGTTTTTGGCAACCTAAGCCAACATACTTTGAACACATAGTTCAACGCAACACATACTATCCACCACATGCATTCAGTAAAGGGCAGTTAGCATCAAAGAGTTGGTTACTCAAAGAACTGTATGCCAGTGTTATAGACCCACCAGGTAGTGTTAGTTTACCTGAGCCCACAGTTGCTATACTAGGTTGTTGGATAGGTACTATGGTTCACAGTTTACATCAGCATTTGACCATAGAGAGAATATATGGCATAGACAAAGATCCTGAAAGCATAGAGAAGAGTGAAACATTAAACAGAGAGTTTGTGCAAGATGGATGGAAGTACAAAGGCGTTGTTGCTGATGTTGATTTACTAGACTGTAGTGACATGCAGTTTGAAACAGGCGGAGAGTTAATCAACTGTAAGCCAGATTGGATTATCAATACCAGTTGTGAGCATATGAGTACGTTATGGTTTGACAGCATAGACGAGGATCAACTTGTGGTAATGCAAACCAACAACAGCGAAGAGTTTGCAGGACATATTAATCCAGTTAAAAGTGTGGAAGAGATGCAAGACATGTATCCACTCAAAGATACAATATATGTTGGCGAAATGATTACACCAGCATACACTAGATTCATGCAGATAGGACACAAATGAGAAACATAATCACAGTATGTAAACGTGGATTCAAACGTACCAGAATGTACACCAGCGAACATGTGAACATTATGAAGAACATGTTGGATAGACATGGCTGTGAATATGATAATTTTATCTGTATATCAGACCAAACAGATGGTATGCCCAGTGATATTGAACTGATTGCCATACCAGATATACCACAACACAAAGGATGGTGGAGTAAAATAGAAACATTTAATCCGAAATTACCTGTGATAGGTGAGTGTTTGTACATAGATTTAGACTGTGTGGTAGTGGATAACATAGATTGTTTGTGGGAATATGAGCCAGGTGGCCCAGTTAAATTGATTAATGTCAGTGATTTTTATGCAGAACAACTGGGATATCAGTTTAACAGTAGTGTGTACAGGTATAGAATTTCGGACTTTGAACACATATGGTGGGATTACAGAACAAAATGGGAATATATTCAACGAAAATATCCGTGGGGAGATGAGAAATACACATGTGAATTGGACAAAAAGAGCAAAATGTTTCCAAAAGAATGGATAATTAATTATGAACATGTGATATTACAAGAGGGAAAACATCACATGCAGAGCGTTAAACGTGACATAGAGCGTAGTGTATTACCTGAACAAGCCAAGATAGTGGTGTTTGCAGGCGGACACAAGCCTTGGAAATGTAAAGACCTCACCATACAGGAGCATTATCGATGACACCATTGATGTTAGGCAAGCGATTAGTCAAGCAGATTAGTGATGTTGTGATTGATTTCAATGACAAACGTATGCCGTTACCACCCAATCACATGAACATACACCGTAGTGTACACCCAGTACCCAGTGAATTAGTGTATGCTTTTGGGCCGAAGGTCATAAAAGACTTACGACTACGCACAGGATTCACTGTGAACATAGAGTCAGTTAGCGGTGGAGGGGAGAGTCACAAGCACAGTTGGAGTGCTTTTCCAGACAGACAAGCCTGTTTGATGATATACATAGGGCAGAATCCCACAGAACTGGGCTACACAGATCCCAGAAACAATGAGTTTCACTATAAAAACATACAGTTAGGCGATACTTTTATACTGAGCACACATCACAACTTTCATTTCAACAACGTGCATAGTGACACAGATGCTGTTTATGTGACTGTGAATGGTGGAATGAACTGGCAAGATACTGTGAGACACTGGCAACACACTTGGTAGTCTACCATTTATCCAAGTTTACACCTCTGGTATTGAATGTGCCCATTGCTCTGTTCTTTCTATAATCAAAAGGAACACTCACACTGAAGGGATTTGATATGCCTGTGCCTACCCATTCTGCTGTGTTGTATATGGTTGATGGATTAACATGGTCCAAATACTTGTCCACAAACATGTCGTTCTGTTCACACCACTCTTCTATTTCTTCATAAGTGCCATATACCAGTGTACCCATTTTGTATTCCGAATGGTCTGAATGTAATACTCTGGCTATCTCTTGATGACTGATACAGTTTGAAGTTTCATTGTGTATTTCATATCTGTTGGTGCGTTCGTTGTATTTTGCTTTGGTCATGCGTAAAAATTGCGTAGTGTTAAAAAAATGCGTTACGTTCGCAACATGCGTAAAGAGGTGCGTAACGACCTAAGGCTAATGCGTACCGTTTGAGATACGCATTAACAATAACCGGAATGTTACTTCTTGGCTTTGTCACCAATACCCAAAATGTGAATAATGATGATTGCCACGATAAGTCCCACTAATCCTTGCTCGCCTAATGACGATACAATAAGTGAGATATTACCAATAACATCTCCTATGAACATGTTTGCTCCAAACAATATGTTAGCAACTATGCCCAATCCTAGTAAACCTAGCAGTATTGATGTTAAACCACCAACAACAGAGTTTACTGTTTCAATTATACTATTCATAAAAACCTCCTATGAATTTAATAATGAACTGTATATTATACACTATACACAGCAAATGTCAACCTTAACATGTGAATTGACAACAGTATTTACTGTATATGTAGTGTTGAATTCAACATGTGTGCAGAGTAATACCACTATAACAGTCGTATTGGGCTATTGAGAGGTAAACAAGTGCAAATAGAGTGCAATAGTGCATACAGTAAACAATGCAACTGTGTGAACTATATGGGCTTTTAAAGGGCCTATATGCTATCCCAAAAAACCTGTGTGCAAAAATTTTTCATATAGAGGGTCCGATGAAGAGCATAGTTGTGTGCATAATTTTGGTATTTCCACCGATGCCCAAAATTCAAAAGTCAACCTCTACAGGCTGTAAGCCGGTACCCCCACCGAATTCTGAAAAATAAAATTATTCTTGATAATTTCTTTTTTGCCAGACTGTTAT
>CEOW01117701.1_pt1 | contig 30457 bp, 30 predicted proteins | sample 530621 | NCBI WGS metagenome assembly CEOW01 (sample SAMEA2620734, study PRJEB7988) | marine metagenome | isolation source: saline water (ENVO:00002010), including | reverse complement strand
ATCATTTAGATTTAAGTGGTGAGCTTTGGGAAAAATATGTTAAAGCTACAATTTATTTAATTAAAGAAAAATATAATGTTAAAAAAGGTTTTAATATGTTGATTGGTGGAAATATACCAATAGGTTTTGGTTTGTCAAGTTCGGCCGCACTTGAAGTTTCTATAGTTTCGTCAATTGTAAAGTTATTTGCATTAAAAATAGATAATTTCGAAGTTTTAAAAATTTGCAATTTAATTGAAAATAAAATCCTTGGTATCAAAAGTGGATTCTTGGATCAATATGCATCAATTTTTTCAAAAAAAAATAAATTTTTATTTATAGATTTTGAAAATTTAACTCATCAATATTTTGATTCAAATATTAATAATGGTTGTTGGATATTAGTAAATAGTATGGTTGATAGGAAATTAATTTTTTCTGATTATAATCAAAGAGTGATAGAGTGCAGTGATGCAATTGAGTTTTTAAATCAAAAAATTAAACAAAAGATAGATTTTAACTCTATAAGTACAGAATTAATTGAGATAATAAAGGAAAATAAAATATTTTATAATAGACTTCTGCATATAATTACAGAGAATCAAAGAGTTTTTGAAATGAAAAAAGCAATTTTATCGGGTGATCTAAATTTAATTGGTAAGATACTAAATCAATCTCACAATAGCTTAGCTAATAATTATAATGTGAGTTGCAATGAAATTGATTTTATTATTGAGATATCTAAAAGAGAAAATGGTTTTTTGGGTGGTAGAATAATGGGTGGTGGTTTTGGAGGTTGTACAATTAATTTAATTGATAAAAAAATTAAAAAGAAATTTATTTCAAATATTAAAAAGAGTTTTTACAAAAAATACAGATATAATGTAGTGGTAGAAGAGTTTCTATTTTCTAGTGGATTAAATGTAGTTAAAGTTTGATTATATAATCCTGAAATGCATTTTTATTTAATACTAATAAAAATAACTAATGTGATGTAAAAATAATATAAATTATACCATTAGAATTATTAATTAAAATAAATCAAGTATGTCAAAAAACAAAGATTCAAATATAAGAATAAATAAAGTTTACACCAGAAATGGCGATCACGGGAAAACCTCTTTGATTGGTGGTGTAAAGGTTGATAAAGATGATTTAAGAATTGATGCATATGGAACAATTGACGAATTAAACTCAGTATTAGGTTTGTGCATTAGTGAAATAAATAAAATTGAAAATAAAAAAATTAAAGAAGAAACGATAAAAATTTTCACAAGGATTCAAAATGAATTATTTAATTTGGGTTCATCTTTATCAAGGCTAGATATAGATAAAGAAAGTAATTTCCCTTCAATAAAGAGAGTCAATATCATAAAATTAGAAAATGAGATTGATCAATATAACGTTAAACTTCCTGAATTAACTTCTTTTGTTTTACCAGGTGGATCAACTATAAATGCCCTACTTCATTTAGCGAGAACTATTTGTAGACGCGCCGAGCGAATTAGTGTTACTCTAATGAAAAGGACCAAAATTGATGAAAATATTTTACCATATTTGAATAGATTATCTGATCTTTTTTTCGTGTTTAGTAGATGGTTTTCACACAAAATGAACAGGACTGAAAATCTTTGGGATCCAAAATTATAAATTTTTTAAAAAATTTATACAGTACCTTACTCCAAAAAATATAATCAAAAACAATAAAACATAAAAACCTACATATAAAATAATAGTTAGAAGTAACAATGATATAGTAAAGTAAACGAACTTTCTAAATACACTTTTCTTATCAGAGCTTGTCGAATTATTAAATGAAATAATAAATTTATTCATTAAAGATATTTTTCAACTTTTTCATCAATTATATGATTTTCCTGAAGATAAATTAAAATACTTGTAAATATGATACTAAAAAGTATGACAGAATAAACTAAAGATCTTATATCAAGCCACATTTGAGTATTTTGGCCTTCAAACATTTGAATAGGAATATCTGCAAGAACAGCAGTAGCTAAACCTTTTGGAATGATTGAACTAATTATTCCCCTTTCAAATTTTGTACTAAATCCTTTAACTGTGATTTTCGTAATTAATAAACGGCCAAATAGAATTATGGTAGTTAAAATAAAACCCAAAAAAATTAATTTTACATTATTTAATTGAATGGAAATACCAAGAAAAATAAAAAAGAATGTTTTTACTAAAAAAATCACTTCAGAAAATAAAGTTCTTTCAATATCGTTAAATTCCTCAAAATTCAAAGCTCCTAATTTAGTTGCCAATTCTTTAGGGAGCTTTTTGGAATTGGCTAAAATCATGCCAAAGGTTAGTGCTGTTATAGGGCCGTTAAAACTGAAAAAATCAGATAACCCAAATAATATAAATAGAAAAGCCAGAGATGAGAACATAGTATTTGGGAATTTTCTAATTCTACTTAAAATAGTCGACCAGATCATAGCTCCTATTGTACCAAATATAATGGCTAAGATGATTGAACCAAAAACCTCCAAGCCAATAATTTTTCCAAAATCTACAGAACCAATTTTTATAATATTTAGAATAGACAAAGAAAGTATGATACTTATAACATCAGAAACAGCTGATTCAATGAATAGAATATTTTTTATTTTATTTGGAATAGATATGAGTTTAATTAAAGGAACAACAATAGCAGGTGATATATTACCTAAAATTAAACCTATAAACAATGATGGTAAAAAATTATAATTTAAAAAAAATAGTGAAAATAAAAATGTTGAAAATGTAGTTAGAAAAAATGTACCAAAAAGTAATTTGTATGACTTAACTAAAGTAGATTTTAATGTATTGATTTGAAAATGACTTCCTCCATCAAAAAGCATTAATATCAAAGCTATTGGACCTAAAATTTCTCCTGCAAATCCAAACTCTTCAGCATGTAAAACACCTGTTATCGGACCAAGCAATAGACCAATTAACGTTAAGGGTAGGACATCAGGTATTTTAGTTTTTTTGAATACAGCAGTAAATATATTAGATCCCAGAATTAATAGTCCAATAGTGATTAATTTTATATCTTCCATTTAATTAATTTAATTCAACTTTATGAGATTTGAAAAAACGATTTATGATTAAAAAGGTAAAAATGATTGATGTAATAATTGAAAAAGAATAACAGATTGACCATATGAATATTAAATATTTGAATTTTATAAAATTTAAAATAAATACTAAAATAAATGAAAAAAATTGAATTTTCATCCATTTCTCTATTATTGAAACTAAAAATATATCCATTTTTTGAATCTCAATAATATGATTAATAATAATCCAACCATAAAATCTAAAAAATATAAAATCAAATTTTTTAACGTAAATAAAATCTTCAATATTATTTTCAATAAAAATATTTAAAATATTGAAATTAATATTGATTGGCCACAAAAAATAGGTGCTTTCATTTGAAAAAACTGATGTAAAAAGTATGTTTGTAAAAATACCAAAAATTAGACCATTTAAATAATATTTATAGTTACGTATTTTTTTAAATTCTTGAATCATTAAGCCTAAAACATAAATTATTAAAATAAAAAAAACACTGTTAAATGCTTTGTTTGTAATTAAAAAAAATGATTCATCAATTCCAATAAAAGGACTAAAAATTAATGCTAGTAAAATATCAGTTTCAGGAATTAGAAAGCCAATGAATAGAATAAATGAAAAAGATTTATCTTTAAAATAGAGATTGCATCCATAAAATGTTATTAAAAAATATAAAATTGAAAATGACATTAAAATTAAATTAACTGAATATTTATTTTGTATATATTATCCATATAATAATAAACCAATTTATAAATAATAATAAATAAAAATGGATGAAGAAAAACTTTTTTTGAATGGGATAAAAGCATTTAACAGAAAAAAATATTATGAAGCTCATGAGCATTGGGAGGAGATATGGACAGAATTAAATGTCGACGATTCTATTTTCATCCAAGGTTTAATTCAATTATCTGTAGGTTTTTTTCATATAACAAATAGTAATATTAAAGGAGCAAAAAGTCTTTTTAGAAAAAGTATGAATAAGCTTATAAAATACAAACCATTTCATAGAAATATAAATGTTGATGAATTAATTGAATGTGCATCAAAAGCAATAAACAATTTAGAGACAAGTAATTCAACTCATAATTTTGATTGGAAATTGGCTCCAATGTTGAAGTACAAAAAGTATGATTAATTTAACATTAATATGTTTTTTTGATGATATTGAGTTATCAATGAAATTAGTATCTATATGTAATAAGAATGATTATGGTTTGGTTTTCCCAGAATTAGAGAATTATTTAAAGGAAATCAATGATATTAAAATGGGAGTTGTAATTTTAGATTTAGATTCAAATGCATATGGGAAATCAAATTTTTTAAATCAGCTTTATGATTCTACTTACTTTCCAATTATTGCTTTCAAAGAAAAAATTAATAAAAAAATAAAACAAGAAAATAGTAATTTTGATATCATATTAGATAAAAAAACTCTCAAAACCAATCTAAGTTTAATTTTTGAACAAATATTAAATGAAATTAAATCCAAAACTCTAAAATAAACTTTTTTAGTAATTTATGAATCGCAAATTAAAATCCGAGAAAATAGGTAATATTTTAGATGAATTTTATCCAAAAACACCAATCCCATTAAATCATTACAGTTCATATACTTTATTAGTAGCTGTAATGTTATCAGCTCAAACTACTGATAAAAAAGTTAATGAAGTCACACCAAAATTGTTTCAAGTAGCCGATACACCAAAAAAAATGTTATCTTTAAAAACTGAAAAAATTAAAAAAATTATATCTCAAATTGGACTTTCACAAACAAAATCTAAGAATCTTAAAAAAATGGCTCATCAATTAATTAAGGGGGGAGGAGTTAAACCTGATTGGCATTATTTAGAAAGTTTAGCAGGTGTCGGACATAAAACTGCAAGTGTTGTAATGGCACAGTGGTATGGTATACCAGCATTTCCTGTTGATACCCATATACATCGTTTGGCTTCAAGATGGGGGTTGTCTAAGGCAAAAAATGTTGAAATGACTGAAAAGGATTTAAAAAAGCTATGGCCAAAGCAATTGTGGAATAAGCGTCATTTGCAAATTATTTTTTTTGGAAGAGAGTACTGTCCTGCAAGAAATCATAATTTATTAGAATGTCCAATATGTTCTTGGGCTTCTACTAAAAAAAGAATTCTTCAAGAAAGTAATAAAATGTAAAAAAACTATTTTCAAATTCTTACCTATTTTTTTTTATAGTAAATTATGATGTTTTATTTAAAGGATTTTATGTTAATACTTAGAAAAAAATATAAATTTTGCGCTGCTCATCAATATAAAAATTCATATTGGGATGAGAAGAAAAATATTGAGGTATTTGGAGATGATTATAGAGTACACGGTCACAACTATGTTGTAATTGTTGCTGTTACAGGAGAGCTCAATAAAGACACTGGTTTTATTGTAGATCTTCAAAAAGTTAATACTATTATGAAAAAAGATATTATCTCTGAACTTGATCATTCTAATATTCAAGAAGATATATCTTGGTTCAAGGATAAACAACCATCTTCAGAAAATTTAGCAATTTATATTTTTGATAAATTAAAAGAAAAAATAGAATTGCCAACGAAGTTGTATAGTGTAACAATAGAAGAAACACCTACGATATCATCAGAATATTTTGGAGCTACAAATGATTAAAGATTTAACTCAGCAGTTATTATCAGAAATTGGAGAAGATCCTAGCAGAGAAGGTTTACTAAGAACGCCATTACGAGTTGAAAAAGCTTGGAAATTTTTAACAAAAGGTTATAATCAAAGAATTGATGATATTGTAAATGGTGCACTTTTTGATGAAAAGTATGATGAAATGGTAAATATAAAAGATATAGAGTTTTATAGCTTGTGTGAACACCACCTTTTGCCTTTTTTCGGGAAAGTACACGTTGCATACATTCCAAATGGTAAGATTGTTGGCCTATCAAAAATTCCTAGAATTGTTGAAATGTACAGTAGAAGATTACAAGTTCAAGAGAGACTAACGCAACAGATTGCGGAAATTATCAATGAAATTTTAAATCCAAAGGGTGTAGGTGTTATAGCTGAAGGAAGACACATGTGCATGCAAATGAGAGGTGTAGAAAATAAAAAATCTAGTACAACTACCTCATACATGACTGGTATTTTTAGGGAAGACCCTAAGACTAGAAAAGAGTTTTTAGACATTGTTTCTATGAGGAGTAAAATTTGAACAAATTTGATGTTGTTGTCATTGGTGGTGGACCAGGTGGTTATGTAGCGGCTATACGTGCTTCTCAACTTGGGAAAAAAGTTGCTCTTGTTGAGAAAGACAAGTTAGGTGGTATTTGTTTAAATTGGGGTTGCATTCCAACTAAGGCCTTATTAAAGAACGCTGATGTTCTAAACTTAATTAAAAAAGCATCCTCCTATGGCATTGATATTGATAATTACACAATAAATTGGCCTAAGGTTATCAAGCGTTCAAGAAATATTTCTACTAGATTGAGTAAAGGTATAGAATTCTTGATGAAAAAAAATAAAGTAGAAGTATTTAATGGTGTAGCAAGTTTCATTAATAAAGAATCTATAACAGTCAAAAATGAAGATAAAATTGAAACAATTAAAAGTGATTTTTTTATTATATCTACAGGTGCTAGAGCTAAAGATTTTCCTTCAATAAAAACTGATGGGAAGCATATACTTTCTTACAAAGAAGCAATGATTTTAGATGAAATACCAAAAACTTTGACGATAATTGGCGCAGGAGCAATTGGAGTTGAGTTTGCCCATATCTATAAAACTTTTGGGACAGATGTTACTATTGTAGAATCTTTACCTAATTTGTTGCCAGTTGAAGATAGAGAAATATCTGAAGAACTTGAAAAACAATATAGAAAAAAAAATATTTCAATATTGACAGGTACAAAAGTAAATAGTATCAAAGTTTCAAAAAATATGGTTGAGACTAATCTTGAAAATGGTAAAGTCATCAAATCTGAGAAAGTTTTAATAGCAATTGGCGTTAGACCTAATATAGAGGATTTAAATTTAGAAATTTGTAATATTAAATTAGATAATGGATGGATTAAAGTAAGTGAAACTATGCAAACAAATGTAGAAAACATTTATGCTATAGGTGATGTAGCAGGCCCACCCTGGCTTGCACATGTTGCATCCAAAGAGGGAATCAATGCTGTTGAACACCTTTCATCATTAAATCCTTTACCAATTGACTATAAAAATGTACCTGGTTGCACCTATTGTGACCCTGAAGTAGCTTCAGTAGGCTATTCTGAAAATGAAGCTAAAAAGCAAGGATACGAAGTAAGAGTTGGTAAATTCCCTTTTAGAGCATTAGGTAAATCTTTAGCAACAGGAAACCATGAAGGATTTGTTAAAATGGTATATGATGTTAAATATGGAGAGTTACTGGGATGTCATATAATCGGTCCTGAAGCAACAAATTTAATAAGTGAAGCGGCTATCGCAATAAATTTAGAAACTACTTACAGAGAGGTTCTTAATACTATACATCCTCATCCAACTCTTTCTGAAGCAATAATGGAAGCCACTGCAGATGCTTATGATGAAGCTATTCATATATAAAATGACTATTTATGTTAAATAATTATAAAAATGAATTAAATAAAATGTCTGTAATAAATATTCCATCTGAATTATTTTTTTTGGATATTATACATTTTCAATGCAATGAAAATATAAATTTTGTTTGGTTGGGTTCAGTTGATTACAAAAAAGCCTGGTCATATCAAAAAAAAATACATAAACTAGTTATGGAAAATAGAATTAAAGACACAATTTTATTTTTAGAACATCCTCACGTTTATACGTTTGGAAAAAATGCTGATAAAAATTTTTTATTGCCTTCTAGAGACAAAACAGTAGATGTTATTCAATCAGATAGAGGTGGTCAAATTACATATCATGGCCCTGGCCAGTTGGTTGTATACCCTATCATTGATCTTAAAAAATATGTAAAAAGTATTACCTGGTACATAAAAACTATTGAATATGTTATTATAGATTTATTAAAAGAATATAGTATTGATAGCAATAGAAATAAAGGTTTAACTGGTGTATGGGTAGAGGATGAGAAAATTGCTGCAATTGGAGTTCGATTAAAAAAATGGGTAACAATGCATGGATATGCATTAAATGTTAAACCAAATTTAAATTTTTATCAAGGTTTGATTCCTTGTGGAATTTTTGAACATGGAGTTACCTCAATTTTTGAGTTATTAAATGTTAAATTTAAAATGTTTGAAATTGTTAAAAAAAATATAATTCAATTTGAAAGAAAATTAAAATGAAGTACAAAGGTTTTTCAAAAAAAGAGTTAAAAAAAGTATATTCTCTTATTTATTCATCCCGGAAGCTTGACGAAAAACAATTAGTTCTTTTAAAACAGGGTAAAGGTTTTTTCCATATTGGTGCATCAGGCCACGAAGCGGTTCAGGTAGCTGCAGGATTAAATATAAAAACCGGGTCTGATTTCTCGTATCCTTACTACAGAGAACAAGCTTATTGTCTTACACTTGGAATGACTGTTGAAGAGCTGTTTTTAGCATTTCTAGCAAAAAAAAATGATCCAAGTTCCGCTGGTAGGCAAATGCCAATGCATTATGGACATAGTGAATTAAATATTGTAAGTCAATCTAGCCCAACTGGAACGCAATACTTACAGGCTGTTGGAACAGCATTTGCGATGCAAAGGTATCAAAATGGCAATGTTGTTTATGTTTCCAGTGGCGATGGAACTACAAGCCAAGGTGATTTTCACGAAGCACTGAATTGGGCAAGTAGGGAGAAAGCACCTGTAATATTTCATATTGAAAATAACCATTATGCTATTTCAGTTCCATTGCATGAACAGGTAGCAAATGGCCAACTTTATGATATTACATCTGGTTATGATAATCTTGGTAGATACAATATCAATGGTACTGATTTTTTTGAATCACATCTTGCCTTTAAGAAAGCTGTAGATAGGGCAAGAAGAGGTAAAGGCCCAAGTGTTATTGTATCCGATGTTGTGAGACTTTTACCTCACTCTTCATCTGATGATCATAGAAAATATAGGAATGATAAAGATTTAAATAATGATAAAAATAAGGACCCAATTTCAATTTTTGAAAAAATTTGTATCAACAATAATATTCTTACAAAAAAAGATATTAATAATATTCAAAACAAAATAAAATCAGAAATTGACACTGCTGCACTTTGGGCCCAATCTCAAGATGTGCCTGATTCTAATACTGCAAATAAATTTTTGTTTTCTTTGTCTGATAACTTATCATACGGTAAAAAAGAAATTATAGATAATCAGCAAAAAATTGTTATGGTAGATTCTATTAATCATGCACTTGATGAAGAGCTATCAAATAATGAAAAAATGCTTATTTATGGACAAGATATAGCTGATGGTAAAGGTGGTGTTTTTACTGCGACAAAGGGTCTATCTAGTAAATATGGCAATGATAGAGTTTTTAACGCTCCACTTGCTGAGTCTTCAATTGTTGGAACTGCAATTGGATTGGCTATATGTGGATACAAACCTGTAGTTGAAATACAGTTTGGAGATTATATTTGGACAGCAATGATGCAAATAAGAAATGAATTAGCTACAATGCGATACAGGTCGAATAATAATTGGAAATGCCCAGTTGTAATCAGAGTTCCTGTAGGTGGATATATTCACGGTGGTTTGTGTCACAGTCAAAGTATTGAAGGTTATTTTGCTCATTTACCTGGAATAAAGATTGCATATCCAAGTAACGCAGCTGATGCTAAAGGATTATTAAAAAGCGCTTGTAGAATGAATGATCCTGTACTGTTTCTTGAACATAAAGGTTTATATAGGCAAGGTTATGCAAGTAGTTATGAGCCTGATAATAATTATCTCTTAGAATTTGGTAAAGCAAAGATAGTAAAAGAAGGAAACCAGTTAACAATTATTTCATGGGGAGCTATTGTAGAAAAAGCTATTCAGGCTGTAAATGAACTTAATGTAGATGCAGAAATTATTGATATTAGAACTATTAACCCATTAGATCTCAAATCCATTCTAAATTCTGTTAAGAAAACAAACAGAGTTATTATTGCTCATGAAGATAATTTAACCAATGGTTTTGGGGGTGAAATTGCTTCTAAAATTGTAGAAAATGCTTTTGAATTTTTAGATGCACCAATCAAACGTGTAGCATCAAAAGATTATCCTGTTCCATATGCTGATGAATTAGAGAAAGAAATCTTAGTTCAGACAAGTTGGATAGAAAAAGCGATTGAAGAAATTTTGGAATATTAATTAAATGACTAATAAATTTTTATTAAATATGTATGAAAAATTAATTATTCCAAGAATAATTGAAGAAAAAATGCTATTATCATTAAGAAAAGGAAAAATTTCAAAGTGGTTTTCTGGTATAGGTCAAGAAGCAATCTCGGTTGGATCTACCTTGGCTCTTGATAAAAATGATTCCATATTTCCTATGCATAGAAATTTAGGTGTATTTACAACTAGAGAAGTTGATTTAAAATCTTTATTTTGCCAATTAATAGGTAAAAAAGGTGGATTTACTAAAGGTAGAGATAGGTCTTTTCACTTTGGTTTGCCAGAAAAGAATATTATTGGTATGATTTCTCATTTGGCTGCCATGTTGCCGGTTGCTAACGGCTATGGTTTATCATATAAATTAAAAAATAAAAAAAACGTAGCTTTAGCTTATATTGGAGATGGTGCAACTAGCGAGGGCGATTTTCACGAAGCATTAAATTTAGCTTCAGTTTGGAATCTTCCTGTAATTTTTCTTATTGAAAATAACGGTTACGGTTTATCTACTCCTGTAGTTGAGCAATTTAAATGTAAAAAATTATCTGATAGAGCTGTAGGCTATGGAATTAAAGGTGAAACTATTAATGGCAATGACATTATTGAGGTATATAATGCTATTAAAATTGCTGTAAAAAGAGCGAAACAAAATAAAGGTCCAACTTTAATTGAAGCTATGACTTTTAGAATGCGTGGCCACGAAGAAGCATCCGGAACAAAATATATTGATAATAAACATTTTGAAAAGTGGAAGAAAAAAGATCCAATCAAGTTGTTTGAATTTTATTTAAAAAAGAATGAAATCATTGATAAAAAATATATTAAAAATAAACATTCAGAAATTGGATCTGAAGTTGATTTAGCATTGGAGTATGCTTTTGATGCAGATAAACAAACAAGCACAATTGTCATTGAATCAAACGATGTATTTTGTAAATCTCATTTTAATAAGATTGAATTCAGTAGTGATACAAAAGAAATGAGACTAGTTGATGCTGTAAGTAATTGTTTAGAACAAAAAATGGAATCTGATGAAAATGTTTTAATTATGGGTCAAGATATCGCAGAGTATGGAGGAGTTTTTAAAATTACAGAAGGATTTGTTGAAAAATTTGGTAAAGAAAGAGTACGAAATACACCAATAATTGAATCCGGTATAATTGGAGCTGCAATGGGATTGTCTTTAAATGGTTTTAAACCAATCGTTGAAATGCAATTCTCTGATTTTGTTTCCTGTGGTTTTAACCAAATAGTTAATAATATTGCTAAAAATCATTATCGATGGAATTATCCAGTCAATGTGACAATCAGAATGCCAAGTGGTGGTAATGTAGCTGCAGGACCATTTCATTCACAATCATCTGAGGCTTGGTTCCTTCATGTACCAGGCATAAAAATAGTCTACCCAGCTTTTCCCGATGATGCTAAAGGTTTGTTGAATAGTTCTATTGATGATCCAAATCCTGTTTTATTTTTTGAACATAAAGCATTATATCGCAGTATCAAAAACCAAGTACCTCAAAATCTTTACAATATAGAAATAGGGAAAGGTAAAATTAGGAAAAAAGGTAATGATTTAACTATCATCTCGTATGGATTAGCTGTTCATTGGGCTTTAGAAAAAGCTATGAAACTTAAAGATGATATTGACGTAGAAGTAGTAGATCTTATATCAATATACCCTTATGACAAAGATATTATTTCTAAATCAGTTAAAAAAACTAATCGTGTCATGATACTTCACGAGGCTAATTTAACTGGTGGTGTTGGTGCTGAAATTTCAGCTTTTATAAACGAAGAGCTTTTTGAATATTTAGATGCACCTGTAACAAGGCTGGCTTCTTTAGATACACCAGTACCTTTTTCATCAAATTTAGAAAAAGAAATTTATTTTCCTTTAAATAGGATTGAAAATAAAATTGAAAAAATAATTAAATATTAAAAAAAGAGAGTTAAAATTATGAAATTAAAAGGAATCGATTTTTTAGACATATCCAATCATTTTAATGAAGATGAACTTATGGTTCAGCATACTGCAAGAGAATTTGTAAACAACGAGATATTACCAATTATTGAAGAACATTTTGAAAATGCTACTTTTCCAGATCATTTAGTTAAAAAATTTGCTGAAATGGGTTTTTTCGGTATGAATCTTCCTGAAAAATATAATTGTGCTGGTATGAGCAATATAGCGTACGGTTTAGTCTGTCAAGAATTGGAAAGAGGTGACTCAGGTATTAGATCGTTCGTGTCTGTTCAAGGAGCATTAGTTATGTATCCCATATTCGCTTATGGAACTGAAGAACAACGTAAATATTGGCTTCCATTGCTCGCCAAAGGAGAAAAGATTGGTTGTTTTGGTTTGACAGAGCCAAATTTTGGATCAAATCCTGGCGGTATGACAACAACTGCAAAAAAAGTAAAAGATGGTTACATTTTAAACGGTGCAAAAATGTGGATAACCAACGGTTCAATTGCAGATATATCAATTGTGTGGGCTAAAGATGATGATGGAGTTGTTAGAGGCTTTATTGTTGATAATAAATCAGATGGCTTTTCTGCACCTATAATGAAGCACAAATTATCTCTTAGAGCTTCTGTAACATCGGAACTAATATTAGAAGATGTTTTTGTACCATCTGATAATATTTTACCTAATGTGAAAGGTTTAAGAGGTCCATTAGGTTGTTTGAATCAGGCAAGGTATGGAATTGGTTGGGGTGGTACAGGTTCCGCAATGGCTGTATATGAAGCATCTGTACAATATGCTAAAGATAGGATACAGTTTGATAAGCCAATTGCATCTTATCAGTTAATACAAGATAAATTAGCTTGGATGTTAAACGAAATCTCTAAAGCACAACTTTTAGCATTGCAGGTTGGTAGAAACAAAGATGCTGGTACCGTCAATCATGCTCATATTTCCATGGTTAAAAGAAATAATGTATGGGTGGCTAGAGAATGTGCGAAATTAGCTAGAGAGATCCATGGTGGAAATGGTATAACTGCTGATTATCCTATTATGCGACATATGATGAATATAGAAAGTGTCTACACTTATGAAGGAACTCATGACATGCATACTTTAGTTTTAGGAGAAAATATTACTGGAATTCCAGCATATCGTTAACAAAATAGGAATTGTAAGATGAATATTGACGTTATAATGCCTAAAATGGGCGAATCAATTACTGAGGGAACTATTCTTGAGTGGAAAAAAAATGTTGGTGAATCAATTAAACTTGACGAAACCCTTTTAGAAATATCTACCGATAAAGTGGATTCTGAAATTCCATCTCCATCTGAAGGTGTAATTACTGAAATTTTATATAATGTAAACGATGTTGTACAGGTTGGTGAAATTATAGCTAAAATTAGTAAAGATGGTAATAGTAAAGTTCAAAGTATTTTGAAAAAAGAAGTTGTTAAAAATGATAATAAAAAAGAAACAGTTGATAGTACTAATTTTATAAAAACTCAACAAACTGAAAAAAAAATTGATACAAAAAGGTTTTTATCCCCTTTAGTTAAAAATATTGCAAAAAAAGAAAATATTGATTTGTCAGAATTAGATTCAATTCAAGGATCAGGAAGAAATAATAGATTAAATAAAAAAGATTTATTGAATTATATAAATTCCAAAAAAAATACCAAATCAATGCCAGTTTTTAAAGAAATTCCTAATTTACCTTCAAATAATTCTGAAGGCATCTTAAAAAACGATGTAGAAAAGATGGATAGAGTCAGACTAAAAATTGGTGAACATATGGTAAATTCAGTTAAAACATCTCCGCATGTTTACTCTACAACAGAAGTTGATATGACTTCCATTGTAGAAATGACGAGTCAAAATAAAAGTACATTTTCAGAAAAGTATAATTTGAAGTTAACATACACTCCTTTCATTTTAAGTGCCTGTGTAAAAGCTATTCAAGATTTTCCATTGATGAATGCAATGATAGATGGCGAAAATATAATTCATCAAAAAAATATCAATCTGGGAATTGCTGTAGCTTTAAATGATGGTAACCTTATTGTACCAGCATTAAAAAACTCTGAGGAGAAAAATTTCTTAGGGCTAACAAGAAATGCTGCCGAACTAGCATCTAAAGCAAGAAACGATAAATTGGAACCCGATGATATATTTGGTAGTACATTTACAGTTACTAATCCTGGAATGTTTGGAAGTTTATTTGGAATGGCAATAATTAACCAACCTAACTTAGGTATTTTAAGTGTTGGTGCAATTAAGAAAAAACCTGTTGTTAAAGAAACTGATTATGGGGATGTAATTGTAGTTCGTTCTATGATGTATATTACTTTAGGTTATGATCATCGTTTAATTGATGGTGCATACGGAACACGCTTTCTGGCAAAAATAACCGAAAATCTTGAAAATTTTAATATTAATGAAATCATATAACAATGATAAGTGATTTAAAAAAAAATGGTAAAAGATCAAAACCTGATTGGCTTAAAGTCAAAATCAATCTTAATAATAATTACAGGAAAGTAAGTGAACTGGTTTCACAGAACGATTTAAATACTGTTTGTGTTGAAGCTAGATGTCCAAATATTTATGAATGTTGGGAAGCTAAAACAGCTACCATAATGATTTTGGGTGATATATGTACTCGATCCTGTGGTTTTTGTTCAGTTAAAACTGGAAGACCTCCAAAAATTGATAATGATGAACCTTACAGAGTTGCAAGAGCAGTAAAAAAAATGGATTTAGATCATATTGTTATAACTTCAGTTGATAGAGATGATATTAGAAACGATTACGGTGCAGAAATATGGGCTCAAACCATTGAAGAGATAAGAAAAAATGTACCAAAATGTGGCATTGAGGTTCTTACACCTGACTTTAAAGCCCATGAACCGTCAGTTTTGAAAGTACTTAATGCAAAACCAAATATTTTTTCACATAATGTAGAGACAGTTAAAAGAATATCTAGAATGGTTAGACCAAATTCTGATTGGGATAGAACAGAAAAAGTTTTAAAGTTATCAGTTGAAAATGGGTTAGTTACAAAAACAGGATTAATGGTTGGTCTTGGAGAAACTGATAAAGAAGTATTAGATACAATGAAAATTTTTGCTGATATTGGGGTAAGTATTTTTAATATTGGTCAGTATTTGCAACCTACAAAGAAACATTTAACTGTAGATCGATTTGTACATCCTGATTTATTTGCCTTTTATAAAGAAGAAGGTATAAAATATGGATTTAAGGTTGTAGAATCAGGTCCTTTGGTTCGTTCTTCATATCATGCTGCTGCTCAATCTAATAAGTTTAACGGATTAGCTTGATGTACATCAAGCTAATTTTTTTTTCTGTAGTTTTAGTTTTTAGTTTTTTGATTGTCAATACAATTAATGATTTTAACATAGATAATCTGGAAACAAAAAAATCTATAATTAATGATAAAAAAAGAATACCCTCAAATTCTAATATTATGTGGGATATCCCTAAAAATTGGCGTGAAATACCTGGAAATGATTTTTCTTTGGCAGTTTATAAAATTATGGATATTAAGTCTAATTCTGAAGTATCTATTACTCAATTTCCAGGAAAAGCAGGGGGTATTGGAAACAATGTGAACAGATGGAGAAGACAAATTGGTTTGGCTGAATTGAACGAAAATGAAATTCTTGAAGATGCTGTAGTTGACTATAATGAATTAGGCAAATACACTATTCATAAAATTATCAATATCAAAAAACCAGAACTTGCCTTTATAGGTATGATTTTGTTTTTAGACGATAATGCATTATTTGTTAAACTCAAAACTACAATAACTGATCTACCAATAATTGAGCCAGTGTTTTATAAATTTTGCAAATCATTAAGAATCTGATTTTAAATATTGGCAGGTTTTTTATTATTTCTATGACAAAATAGCTTAAATAGTTATATTTTAGTTTTGGGTACAATAATTGCATTAAGTGTATTGTCTATTGGAGAATTTATGATAAAAAAAAATGAAAAAAAAGTTTACCCTATATTGCCTTTAAGAAATACTGTTTTATTTCCACAGCAGATTTTTCCTGTATATATTGGAAGAGAACAAAGTCTTAATTTAATTGACTCGCTTCCAAAACAAGGTAAAAAATATATTGTAGTTGTTGCACAAAAAGATGGATCAGTTGAAAATCCTGAGAAAAAAGATTTATATGAACTCGGAACACTTGCAGTGGTAATGAAAATTTTTGATATGCCAGATAATTCAAAGTCAGCAATCGTTCAGGGAGTTGATAGAGTCAGATTGATTGATTTGCAACAAAAAAATCCTTATTATTTAGGAAATGTTGAATTAGAAGATAAATATCCAATTGATGATAAAGTTGATCTAGCTCCCATGATTTCAAATTTAAAACAAAATTTCTCAAAATTGATTGATATAGCTCCTTATTTGTCAGGAGAACAGATAAAAATATTTTCTAATGTAAAAGATCCCGGAAAATTAGCTGATAGAACTATATCAATGATGAATGTATCTACTGCAGAAAAGCAAGAAGTTCTTGAAGAAATTAATATTTTGAGTAGAGTTGAAAAATCAAACGTTATAATTTCAAGAGAAATTCAGAGAATTGAATTAAGTGAAAAAATACAAACAGATGTTCAAGATGAAATTTCAAAATCTCAGAGAGAATATTATCTACGAGAACAAATGAAAGCTATACAAAAAGAACTTGGTGAAGATGAAGGTAGCATTGAGATAACTGAAATTAAAAAGCAGATAAAAAAAGCTAAAATGCCCAAAGACGTTGAAAAAGTTGCTAATAAAGAATTAGAAAAACTCCAACGAATACCAACACAATCTCCTGAATATTCAGTTACAAGGACATATCTAGAATGGTTGGTTGAACTTCCTTGGAGCAAAAAATCTAAAGATAATGAAGATGTTACTAATGCCCAAGAGGTGCTTGATAGAGATCATTATGGTTTAGAAAAAATTAAAGAAAGAATCCTTGAGCATTTGTCAGTAAGAAATCTTAAAAGGCAAAGGTCAAAAAAAGGTGAAATCATAAAAAGTCCAATTTTATGTTTTGGTGGTCCTCCTGGAACTGGGAAAACATCCATGGGAAAGGCAATTGCTCAATCAATGAATAGGGAATTTATAAGAATTTCTTTAGGCGGTGTTAGGGATGAGGCTGAAATACGGGGTCATAGAAGAACATACATTGGAGCCTTACCAGGAAGGATAATTACTAGTTTAAAAAAAGCTGGAACCAAAAACCCAATTTTTATGCTTGATGAAATTGATAAATTAGGGATGGATTTCAGAGGAGATCCTTCTAGCGCTTTGTTAGAAGTTTTGGACCCTGAACAAAATTTTTCTTTCAATGACCATTATCTTGAAGTTGATTTTGATTTAACAGAAATTATTTTTATAACCACAGCAAACCGAGTTGATCAAATACCTGGACCTTTGAGAGATAGAATGGAAGTTCTAACCTTTACTGGATATATTCTTGAAGAAAAATTAAATATAGCCAAAAAACATTTAGTAGAAAAACAGATTTTGGATCACGGTTTGAAAAAAAATGAAATTAAGTTTACTGATGAAGCATTGAGCATCTTGATTGAATCTTACACTAGAGAATCTGGTGTCAGAAATTTAGAGCGTCAAATAGCAAATGTATGTAGAAAGGTCGCAAAAGATATTGCAACTAAAAAAGTTAAAAAGGTTGTAGTAAATCCAGAAAAAATTGAATCATATTTAGGAGCAAAAAAATATTATCCAGAAGTCGCAGAAAGAACAAATAAACCTGGTGTTGTAGTTGGGTTAGCTTGGACTGCTTTTGGAGGAGATATTTTATTCATTGAAGCCACAAAAATGCCAGGAGATGGAAAGTTAAAGCTAACTGGTCAACTTGGAGATGTCATGAAAGAGTCAGCTCAAGCTGCCTTGAGCTATGCAAGAGCAAATTATAAAAAGCTTAATATTGATTCTGATATTTTTAAAAAATATGACATCCACTTACATGTTCCTGCTGGTGCAATACCTAAAGATGGACCATCTGCAGGTGTAACAATGCTAACTTCACTAGTTTCACTTTTATTGGATAAACCAGTAAAAAAACAATTAGGAATGACTGGAGAAATTTCACTTCGTGGTAACGTTTTACCAATCGGAGGGCTTCGTGAAAAAGCTACTGCAGCACATAGAGCTGGTATAAAACATATCATAGCTCCTGATTTAAATAAGAAAGATATTGAAGACATACCTAAAAGTATTTTAAAAGATTTAAAAATTAGTTTTGTAAAAGATGTCAATGAAGTTTTAAAATTAGCTTTAGGTTAAGATATTTAATGGTCGATTAACTCAGTTGGTTCAGAGTGCCGCCCTTACAAGGCGGTGGTCGCTGGTTCGAGTCCAGCATCGACCACAGTTACATTTAGATATAATTTTTTTTTAATATCATAAAAAATAAATTAAGTTTACGTATGAAAAAATATATTCTATTATTATCATTTGGTTTTATTTTTTGCAATCTCGAGTATTCTCTAGAAGACTACAACACTACTTCTCCTACATATGGATTAAACGTTTGGCATCCTGAGTATACAGACTATATTACATTACATTATTTTTCATCACAAGGCTGAGCTGGCTGAACATCTGTTTTTGTGCAGTTGCACAACTTTCAAAATGAATTAAGAAACGAGGATGGTTATGAAAACGTCGTTATTATAGCCGTTGGTCAAACAAATATTAGTAACTTCAATTCAAACTTTTGCGCGAATTCTGACCTTCCACTTGTTATGGATCAATACCCTGATCTACCAATAAGAGAAGCATATGAAGGCCAACATAAAGAGGTAGTAATAGTTGACACAGAATCAAACATTCTTGGTAGAATAGTTGTTAATAATTTATCTAATACAGAAAAAAATTACATTCGCAACATCATATCTGAAAACTATCCTGAACCTCAATTATTAGGAGATATTAACGAAGATGGATTGATTAATGTTCTTGATATCATTTCTGTAGTAAATTTAATTTTGACGTCTCAAAACAATGAACTTGCTGATATGAATTCTGATGGTCAAGTTGATGTTCTCGATATTGTATCAATAGTAAATTTAATCCTAAATAATTAAAAATATTAAATTATAAATTTTATTTTTAATGTATAAAATCATCTTTTTATTGATAATAAACACGATTTTTTCTTCTAATTGTGATATTAATTTTAATAATGCTATTAATGAAAGAGCTATTTATAGCATAGGTGATACGTTGTCATTTGAGGATCAAAATTTGCTATATCCTGTGTGCAATGGGAATGATATTTATGATGATGATGATACATTCTCATTTTCTGATTTGAACGGTAATTTAAGTAATGATTATCAAATAACCATAATCAGCATGAATGCAACCTGGTGACCTGCTTGTTACGATTACATCAGTTGGATGGATGATTTATTAGAGTATGTAAAGAATTACGAAGAAATTTTCTTTTTTGTTTCCTTAGATTATAACATTGATGGCTATCAAACAGAACAAGAGTATTACTCTTGCCAGGAATGGGCCAGTTTGTATACTGAACTTGGAGAATTCGGGAATATTCCGCTTATAATTAATGGTGATCCAGATCATCGAATGTGGCATATGTTTTCAGGTACAGCATATTCAGCTTATGCATTTATAGATCATAATATGGTTGTTAAATATCTTTTAGATTCTCCAAATTTAAATGATTTTAAATATGTTTATATACCATCACTAATAAATTCTATGTATGGTTGTACAGACCAATATGCATGCAACTACAAAAGTAGTGCTGTTTATGACAGTGACGTGTGTTTGTATCAAAATGATTGTGGGGATATAAATTCTGATAACAATATAAATATATTTGATGTTATTTTGTTAGTTAATTTAATTTTGTCTAATTCATATGATTATATTGCTGATATGAATGTGGATAATAATTTGGATATCATAGATATAACTGAATTATTAATGATAATATTAGAATTATAGATTTATTTATTTTTTAAGTCCCATTAAAAAGTTATCTACCGAAGTTTCAATCACTTTTTTCATATCAAAATTTTCTATTTTGTCTGCTCCAAAAACTTGTTGTTGGATTGTGAAAAAATAAAGACTATACATTAAAAGTCGAACATGAATTTTAATATTTATTTTTTCATTATAATTCCAATTTTTAATGTTATTTTTAACTACTTCTTCTATTTTTTTATACACTTCTTCATTAATAATTTTATTAAAAATTTTAAATTGACTTTTTTTGTACATCGATATGTATAAAACTAATTTATATACCTGATTTTGAGTTCGTTGTAAATTTTGGAAGAAACTTATTAAGATTTTTCTAAAATCAGTTTCGTTAGAGATATTTGTAAGATCTATGGTGGTCACAATGGTTAAAAACTTATCACATAGATGTTGTAGTAATTCTTCTTTATTTTTAAAGTGTTTAAAGATTGCCCCCTCTGATATACCTGTTTCGTTTGCAATCTGTTTAGTGCTAATTTTAGGGAAAGGATTTTTATCAATTAACTTTAAAGTATTTAATAAAATTTTTTCTTTTGTTGTAAGTTTCACACTATAAATTTATGATAAAAGAATTACAAATATAAATATAATTAATTTATTTATTTGGAAGTAAGTGATTACTTACTATAGATTTTAAAAAGATTTTTATTTAATAATTAGGAGATTATCATGTCGCGTTTATTTTATATATTATTTTTAAGTTATGCTGTAGCTACTTCAATTTTAGATGCCCAAATAGATGCAATTAATGAGATAGCATTTAAAAAGGGTTACTCTCAGCAAGATTTAAATCAAATTATTTATCAATATGGCGTCCCAACAGTTGCCCAACTAACTCAGCTGCAGGCAGCCGAAGTTATAAATAAACTACAAAATTCATCAAAAGAGGTAAATTTAAAAAAGGATGATTCAAATGAATATAAAACCGTTATATATGATGAAAAACCTATATTAGCTGATGTATTAGAAGTTGGGATGTCAAAATATTTTTATCTAGTTGATGGAAATAGGATACTTGGTACTATTGTAGAGATTAATGATGATATTTGTAATATTAAAACCAAAGAAGGTATCTTAAATATTCCAATGAATGATATATTAGAAGAAACAATTGACCTAGTTAAAACTGATGATACTAGATATAAAGGTCCATTAATTAAAGAAGATCAAGAGTCTTTATTAGTAAGATCTAAGTATGGTGATGTTATAATTTTAAAAAAAGAAGTTCACAGTATGCAAAGATACCATGGTGGGAAACTTTCACCTCAAATTGAATCTAGAAAAACTTTCGAACAGGGAGAGGATGCATTGGTAGCTGTATTTTTTGATCCAAATGCATTTGTTCTTGAACCTAATACTTTTTATTTAAGTGCTATGTCCATAGGTTATGGACTTACTGATCGTTTTATGATGACAACTCAGTTTGGATCAAGTTTATCAAATGATCTCAATCTTCATCCAAAGTTAAGATTAATGCATCAAAAAACATCTACTAAAGAAACAGCATTATCAATTGGTATTGGAATTCATAGAAATTACAAAATTAGAAAATCATTAAGTAAATTTTCTCATAAAATTTATAAAACTGAAAACGGAGATGATTTTAATAAAGAAATGACTCTAAATAAAATAAATATTGAAGGAGAACCTAGCTGTGGTAATAATGAAAGTTCTTGTATAGATCTAGATAATTTCTATGATATGGAAGAAAATAATTTTTATTGGGAATCTTACATTGTTTACAGTAGCAAAAGAAAAAATCCTACAGGAAGAGGTAAGGTTGGATACAGTGTAGGTTTAAAAACAAGTAACATATCACAACATATAAAAAACTCTTATGAATATGATACTAATGATGGTGATACATTAACATTAAATGGTGATAATGTACCTTGGCACTACAGGTTTTATGCAACGTTTGAATATGATTTGCAAAAAAGATTAAAATTTGTTGCATCTATGTATGCTGACAACACAAATAGAGCATTACCTTTTGAAGATGCAATAAGTGATTATTTAGGTGATATTGGTTCTCCTTTTTCATTTGATGCATTAGGAGGAGATCCTGCTACTGTTGATTTTGATTTTGGTTTTACATATTCTGTAAATGAAAATTTTAGAGTTGGACTTCACTTTCAGCAACCATACATTGATATCCATTGGGAATTTTTTGAATTTTAAATATAAAAATAATCCTATAGTGTTTAAATGTTAAATGATTAAAAGGAATGTAAATTATTAATTATCTTATTCCCTTTTTTCTATTAAATTTTATTTACTCTTACTGTGTAACTATAGGTGCTGATATGACAGAGGTTGAGTTTCCGGAAGGAAATTGGATTGTTTTAGCTAATGGTAGTTGGAATGAATGGTCTTGGGGACAAACACTGGAATATAATATCCAAAATGGTTTTTATGAAGGGAGTATATGTGACTTAAATTCTGGTGATTACCAATACGTATATTCTATAACTGGAGACTTTGATAACTGGAGTGGTTGGGGTATGGTAGGTAATGCACCTTTTGGAACGAATTGTGATTATAATCCTGGAGATCAGTGGGGAAACTATGGTTTTAGTATAGAAAATAGTGATATTACATTGGAATATAATAAATGGGGTCAATGTGGTTTAGATGATATTATAAATCAAAGCGAAATATTGTTAAGACCATTTAATGGTCAAATTTTAAATTATATTCACGTACCATTTGAATGGAAACAACTTCCAGATAATGATGGATACACAATTCAAGTATCCAATACAACCTCATTCGATACTATCATTTTTGAAAAAAATGAAGAATCCACTCTTCACTTTGATACAAATAATCTAGATTGGAATCAAAGTTATTTTTGGAGAATCAGACCAAATTATTCAGATGACAATACTGCCGAATGGTCTGATATTGGTTATTTTCAAACAGGTGAGTTTCAATTTGATTTAGAGGCAACTCTTTACGATAGCGTTGATAGTTTAATATTACCCTACACAATTTTTGGTGATTGGAATAATTACAGAACATCTATTATTGATATAGATGGAAAAGAAATTTGGAACAGTGGGAACTTTGGATTCATGCTAAGTCATATTAATGAAAAAGGCCAATTGTTTGGGTCTAGTTCTATTAATTATCCAATTAATAGGGGAATAGAAATAAATTATGATCAAGAAGTTATTTGGTCAGCTGGTATAGCACTAGATCAGCACGAATTTAAAAAAATACCAAATGGGAATTATATGGGTCTTAAATATGTGTCAGAAAATGGACCTATACCATTAGGTGCTTGGACTTCAGCTTTTCAACAATTGGGATATATAGCAGATGGTTTAACTAATGAATTTTCTTATTCAGCTCAAGAAATTGTTGAATTTGATGAGCATACTGGAGAAGAAGTATGGAACTGGAATCCTCATAATTATTTTAGTAAGCTAGATGTTGATCTTTATGGAGGTACTTGGTGGCAATCTTTAGGGAATCTTCACCATGATTGGACTCACTCAAATGCTTTTTATTTCGATGAAAATGAAAATATGATTTATTTGTCATCGAGGCATTTATCAAAGATAACTAAGATTGATTATAATACGAGAGAAATAGTTTGGACTATGGGTCTCCCATCTGAATTTATGTCTTCAGGTGATGATCACATTTGTACAGATTTAAAATTTAGTTTCCAACATCACATACAAATACTAGATAACGGTGATTTGTTGTTTTTCGATAACGGTAATTTAGATCAAACAATTTTTAATGAGTTAGAAAATACATCAAGAGCAATTAGAGTTAGAGTCATAGATGATAGCTATTGTGAAGTTATCTGGGAATATGAATTACCACCTGATTTGTTTGGTGCTGGTATGGGTAGTGTCCAGTTACTTGATAATGGTAATTATTTTATTAATACAACAGGAGATGGTGGAACCTTAATTGAACTAGATGAAAATAAAAATATTATTTGGGATATAAAATTGGGATTAAATTGGCCATCAGGAAGCGGTTACAGAGCATACAGGGTACCATCATTACATCCGGGGATTTTTAGTATTTATGCGGCTAACTATAAAAGTATCCAAAATAACTCCTATGAAAAAGGTATTGAATTAACAAATTTAGAAAATTTTATAAAATTTACAATTTATAATAAAAGTGGATATAGTCTAGACTATAATTATGAATTTAATAATATAAATGGAGACTCATTTGAGGATATTCAGGATATAGTAAGTATTAATTCAAATTCTAGTATTGATATTTATTTTCACCCAAATAACGATATTGATTCTTTAGAAACTATACAAATTAAAGTTTGGCCTAAAGACCATATATATCTAGAAAAAAATATTTCATTCAATGTTTATTTTCAGGATATTGATTTTGAAATGGGTGATATTAATAATGATTTATTAATTGATGTCATTGATATTTTAATTATTGTTAATCACATTAACGAAAATATTTTAAATGATAACCAAATTATATATGCTGATTTGAATTATGATCAAAATATAGATATTTTAGATATCGTATTAATTATTGATATAATTTTAAATAACTAAGAGGAAAAATATAATGCCATCTTTTGATATAGAAAATACAATTGATATACAAGAAATCGATAATGCTGTGAATACAGTTAAACGAGATATTGCAACTAGATATGATTTTAAGGGAACCGAATCGACTATAGAATTGAATAAAACTGATTTGAAAATTAAAATACAAACAGATACTGAGTATAAGTTACAGGCAATTATTGATATGTTAGAAAATAGATCAATTAGTAGAAAAATATCAGTTAAAACCTATAAATATAACTCAATTGAAAAAGCTTCTGGAAATTCTGTAAGACAAAATGTTGATTTACAATCTGGCATATCAAAGGAAACCTGTAAGAAAATAAATGCGTTTATAAAAACACTAAAATTAAAGGTTAATTCTCAAATTATAGGTGACAAATTGAGGGTATCAGCAAAAAAAATTGATGATTTACAGAACATAATACAAATGGTTAAAGAACAAAATTTTGAAATTCCTCTTCAATTTGTGAATATGAAAAAATAAATTATATGTTTTAATTTTATCAAATAGTATTTATATTTGTACTATTAATTAAATAAATATAGGAAGTTTATAATGAGTGAAGTAAAAGAAGGTACAGTTAAGTGGTTTAATGATGCAAAAGGTTATGGATTTATAACTCCATCAGGAGGTGGAAGAGATTTATTTGTACATATGAGCAATATTCAAATGGATGGTTTTAAAACACTTAAAGAAGGTCAAGCAGTAGATTACAAAGAAGCCAATGGTGAAAAGGGTCCTATTGCTGAAGAGGTAAATCCAAAATAATTTATAGGTTTATCAATTAAAATAAAAACCCCATATTAAATGGGGTTTTTATTTTGTGTAAAATTTTTAATTGTCTGTATAAATAAATTATCATATTTATTAGCTATTTTTCCCCAAGCAAATTTTTCAATACAATTTTTATAGTATTTACTAGTCATTGGTTTATTAATAAAATTTGTAATTTTATTATATAATTCATCTTCATCCTTATAAAAAAGTGATGGTGCATTCCTGAATAACTCAATATATGATAGTCTTTTGGGAAGTATTGGAGTAACATTACAATATGCTGCTTCAACAATACTTATACCAAAAAAATCTTGAATTGAAGTCACAGGTAAAATATCAGATTTCCATAGCCATTTGGCATAATCTTCAAATGAATTACAATAACCAATATGTAAAATTTCATTTTTAAAAGTTTTTCTAGCTTCAGTAAATTCAGGCATTTCTGTATTAAATTCTTCTCCAACTATTACTAAATTGAATTTTATATTATTCTTTTTTAGTCTTTCTAGACAATTGAAAAATGATTTTGGATTTTTATCATATTCCCACCTGTGGTTCCAAAGAATAATTGGAATATTATTTTTTTGTTTTAATTTATATTTATCAAACTTATTGTAATCAATTCCTAAATACGTTACTAAGGATTTTGCTTCTATTTGTTTTATGCTTGATTCATTCTTATTATCAGGGAATTGATTTAAAAATACTTTTAATGCTTTAATAAATGAATCTAAGTGAAATTTTGAATTAAATAGATTTAGATCACTTTTTAACGCGGTTGTATAATTAATAAAACCATAGTGATGATCTCTTCCTTTAATTTTATCTCTATCTTTAGTTGACCAAGGATATGTTAATTGATTTTCGTGAAAAAAAGTAATTATGGGACATTTTATATTTGTAAAGGAGCAAAATACCGGAAGATTTAACATATCAGATGTAATAATTAAGTTGGGACTTTTATCTCTAAATAGATTGTTGAACCTTTTAGCTAGAGTTAATGCGCCTCCGTGCATTCGCCATTTCCAATAAATACCTTTTAAACTTAGTATTTCTATTTTGTGGCCTGAATGTTTTTGATATTCTTCGCACCATTGTTTATGTGAACCACTATAAAATGGTTCAATTATACAGATATTTAATCTTTTATTGACCATTTCCCTAATAAGTTATAAATGATTGGTATAAAAATTTAATTTATAAAACCTAATTAGTGATAAGTTTGACAATTTTCGCACCACTCAAGTTCTTTTCCATCTTCAGTTGATAGAGGCTTTTGAACCATTGTATAAATTGTTATGCCAATGAAAAGAATGCCAACGGATAAGAAAAGAATATTTACAAAATTGTAATTTGTTTTTTTTTGTTCGATTTTACCGCAGCAATTTTTATATTTTTTATTACTTCCGCATTCACATTTATTATTTCTATTAATTTTCATAAATTAAGTTAACATAAATTAATGTAATTATTCAATTTTATAATAAAAATCATTTTAATGAAAAATAAATTAATAACCTTTATAATTTTAGTTTTACTGACAGCTAATTGCCAGATGAATCATAAAAAAATAATAAATGAAAAAACATATAAGTTAATTTGGCAAGAAGATTTTGCAACACCTATCAACAAGGATATATGGAACTTAGAAGAGAGGGATGCCGGCTGGGTTAATAATGAATTACAGGCTTATACATCTAGATCTGAGAATTTAAATATAGATAATAATTATTTGATTATTACTTCTCTTAAAGAACGATATAAAAATGCTAATTATACTTCTGGCCGGTTAAATACTCAAAATAAATTAAATTGGGAATATGGCTATTTTGAAATTAAAGCAAAATTTGATTTGCAACAGGGCACTTGGCCTGCAATTTGGTTGTTGAGTGAAAAAATTACATCTCTTGGATGGCCAAAATGTGGTGAAATTGATATTATGGAACATGTGAACAATGAAAAAAAAATATATGGTTCATTGCATTCTGAAAGATACAATCATATGTTGGGGAATAATTTAGGAAATTCTTTTAAACTCGATGAATTAGCTTCCGAATTTAATATATATGGTTTAGAGTGGACGAAAGATTTTATTAAATGGTATGTTAATGACAAACCATTTTATACTGTTAATAAAAAAGATTTTTTTGGGAATGATTGGCCCTATGATGGTAAGTATTTTTTAATAATTAATCAAGCAATTGGAGGTGATTGGCCAGGTAGTCCATTAGAAACCTTTGATTCTTCAAAATTTTTAATTGATTGGATAAAAGTATATAAATGAAAAGGAAAATATGAAAGCTAAAATAAACACTAATAAGGGAACTATTGAAATTGAACTGCATGTTGATAAAACACCATTAACAGTAGCAAACTTTGTTAATTTATCAAAAAAAGATTATTACAAAAATATAAAATTTCATAGAGTAATTGATGATTTTATGATACAAACAGGATGTCCTCTTGGTACTGGTACAGGTGGTCCTGGATATTCTTTTAAAGATGAATTTCATCCTGATTTGAAACATGATAAACCTGGAATAGTTTCTATGGCAAACGCCGGACCTGGAACTAATGGTAGCCAATTTTTTATTACTCATTTAGAAACTCCTTGGTTAGATAATAATCATTCAGTTTTTGGTTGTGTCTTAAATCAATCAAGTCAAGACGTTGTCAATAGCATTGTACAGGGAGATAAAATTAATTCAATTGATATTGAGGGTGAATTACCTGATGATGATTCTATACAAAAACAAATTAGTGAATGGAATAAAAGCCTAAAATAGTACATAATGAAATTTTTATATCTTGCAGAAAGCAACATAGAAGCTCAGCTTATAAAGCACAAACTTCAACAGCAAAATATAAAATCATATATATCTGGCGGTAATCTGCATATTGCTATTGGAGAATTACCAACAAGCGAATTGTACGTTAAAATGTATGTTGATAATAATGATTATGAAGATGCGTTAGTTTTTATAAAAGACTATAAAAAAAAAATAGAAGAACAATTGAATACAAAATGGAGTTGTTCTGAATGTAATGAAACCAGCCCTTATTCAATATCTACCTGTTGGAATTGCGGATTTGAAAGATTATGATATAATTTTATCATAGACCTTTTAAAATTAAATAAAATTTTTTAAATTATCTTTGCAGAGGGGGGGAGAGAACTATTTTGTTTAATTTTATATTTAACTTATCTTTTTGTGTTTTTTTATTTTTATCATTGATAAAAGCACAATCTACAACAGACATCAATCAAAATTGTATTGATCTCTATCATGACAATATCAATAACGATTGGACCTGTAATTATGGAGAGTTCGATAATATTACTTCATCAAAAATGATTCATACTTATGATGGAGGATATATTCTAACTGGGACTGAAAAGCCAGGAGATTCTAGTGATATCTACCTATTGAAATTAGATGCAGACGGTGATGTAGAATGGTACAAAGTTTATGGTGGAAATGGTAGTGATGCAGCAAATTCTGTTATAAAAGTAAATGATGGGTATGTAATTATAGGATCAACAAGATCTTACAGTGGTAATGACGATATATGGATAATCAAAACTGATTTAGATGGTTATACTTGTGATTATTCAAATAATGGATCCTGTTCGAATCTAAATCAATGGGTACAGATCTATGATTATGATCAAAATGGCAATAATCAAATTGGTAGAGATGCTGTTTGGTCAAATATAAATAATGAATATGCAATTTTAACTCAAATGTACAACTCAGAAAATTCAAGTTATGATATAGGATTGTATATACTTGATGAATATGGTAACGAAGTTCATTCAAGATTGTATGGAGATATATCAACAGCTTCAGAAAATGATATTGGATATTCAATCATTGAGGATGTGAAAAATATGAATAATGGTTACATCATTACAGGCTATACATTATCCTATGGAAATAAAAATCCAGGAGATCTTTGGGTATTTAAAGTTAACAATGATGGACAATCATGTTTTCAAAATGAGGGCAATTGGCATCAGTATAACGAAATATGTAATGAAGATGATTTCTATGATTACAACTCTAATAATATTTTTGATACAAATGACACTTACAGATTTAATGTTAACGATAACTGTAATGGAAATTGTTTAGATACTTTAAACGGTACTTGGGCTAAAACTTACGGGGGTTTGGGGACTGATTATGGTTTATCAATTAATCATTCGCAAGATTCAAGTTCATTTATTATTACTGGCTTTACTAACTCATTTTCAAATGATTATAACCTTTGGCTTTTAAATATTGATCCATCAAACTTAGATAATCATTGTAACTATAATTTTGTTGAAAAATTAACATATGATTTCAACAGCAATGGTGAATATGATTCAAACGATCTTTTCCAAGATGATAATGACAATGAGATTTGGGATAATTATTATGGTCATTGTGAAAATTCTGAACAATTTTATGATACTAATAATAACGGAACTTATGATTTTGAAGAAGAATTTATTGATTGTGGTATAGATTTAGATAATAATCCAATATGTAGTGATGAGGTTGGTTGGCAGAGTAGTTTTGGTAATGGCACTTGGGATGATGCGGAAGAATTGATTGATTTAAACGGCAATAATATATGGGATAATGCGGAAGACTTTATAGATGAAAATGGAAATGGTGTA
>CEOW01034386.1_pt1 | contig 36458 bp, 20 predicted proteins | sample 530621 | NCBI WGS metagenome assembly CEOW01 (sample SAMEA2620734, study PRJEB7988) | marine metagenome | isolation source: saline water (ENVO:00002010), including | reverse complement strand
GGAACCGAACTGCTCGACGCCATCCGTTCCATGGAAACCGCAACGCGATCTGAACAGTGCCTCTCCTGCGGTTACGTTCGCCAGGATGGCAAACCCGCATTCACTTCGTTCTTTGAAGCGATCCTGGAGGCGCGTGGCATCACCACCGCAGCGCAGGAGAAGGAAGAAATGCTCACAGAGTACAAAGATTCTGACGAACTGGAAACCCTGAAGGAACTTCTGGAGGTTGACTACAGCGTTGACGCGATCAAAGCGTTTGTGGAGTACTTCGGCACCGGGATGCTGGAGAGTTTCCAGGATTCCTTTCAGGGTGAGATGAGCGGGGCAGAGTTCGCTCAGCAGTTTACCGAAGACTGCTGGTGCACCGACATCCCCGGATTCGTGGAGGTGGATTGGGAAGCAACCTGGCAGAACCTGGAGCGTTACGACTACGCGGAGCAGGATGGGTTCATCTTCTGCTGTAACTTCTGAATCCCTTAAGGTTTCGGGGGGTTCGTTCCCCCCGTTCGTGCTGTAGAATTTGAACGTTCCAAACCAACCACCCATGACCTCCTCCACCGAGAACCTGCTGAACATCGCCGCAGAACTGAACGCAGCAGGCAAGGAAGTGAAAATCCGCCGCCTGCGTACCTCCCACGGAACCAAGGCAAACCGCTACGCCGACCGCATTCGTGGTGGTTCCTCCCGCGTTCGCACCCATGGCGGAGCAGCAGGCAGCAGGGGAACCAGCATGACCACCAAGGCGAGCGCCCTGGCAGACGTGGGTTGACCGCAGCGTTCGTGCGTGGTAGGCAGTGCCCCCCTGGCGGGGGCGTTGCCGCCCGGCGGCGCGTATATAAAACGCTTAGGTACCATTAATCTATAAAGTCTTGCTTTCGCGGGGTATTTGTATAACACAAGACTTTTCTATATAAAACAAAATGGAAAAAAGAAATACCTCTTATGCAAAAAAATTCCGCAGAAAATTTTTCAACCATAGAAGTCGATCCTGTAACTGGTGAGTACGTGGTTATCATACCTGAGTGGGTTATTAGTGAATTCGGGTGGTATGAGGGCACAGGAGTCAATATGGAAGTAGAGAATGGTTGTATCGTAATAACCGAAGTAGAATGATTGACTCATACATGAGTTGATAGTATAATTAATAGTGAATCGATTCAAATTCAAACTTGACTTAAGTTATGGCAAAAGGATTTACAGTAAAAGCAAAAACGCCCGTTGTGAAGAAAGAAACTACAGAATGGGATTATGACAAAGCTAGAGAGTTAATCAAAGGAAAGACAGTAGTATTCTGTTTACCTGGTAGAGGAGTATCATATACGTATCTAAAGAGTTTTGTTCAGTTATGTTTTGATCTAGTACAACATGGTGCTAGTATTCAGATTTCACAAGATTATAGTTCAATGGTGAACTTTGCCCGATGTAAGTGTTTAGGTGCTAATGTTCTCCGTGGTCCAAATCAAATTCCATGGGATGGTAAATTGAAGTATGATTATCAATTATGGATTGATAGTGATATTGTATTCAATACTGAGAAGTTTTATCAATTAGTGTTGTTAGATAAGGATATTGCTTCTGGTTGGTATTGTACTGAGGATGGAGTTACTACAAGTGTTGCTCATTGGATGGATGAGGAAGATTTCCGTTCTAATGGTGGAGTCATGAATCATGAAACACTTGAGAGTATTCAGAAGCGTAAGAAACCATTTACAGTTGACTATGCTGGATTTGGATGGTTACTTATCAAGCATGGAGTATTTGAACATGAGGGATTACCTTATCCTTGGTTTGCTCCTAAGATGCAGGTATTTGAATCTGGTGAGGTTCAGGACATGTGTGGAGAGGATGTAAGTTTCTGTCTTGATGCTAAGGAAGCAGGATTTGAGATTTGGTGTGATCCTCGTATCAGAGTTGGGCACGAAAAAACTCGCGTTATCTGATATGCGTAGAGAATTATATACAATTCTCCATAAGGGTCAAGTTCTTGCTGAAGGCTTGACCCAAGAGGAATATTTTGATAAACTAGCAGACCTAGCGGAGGATTTTTATTCCGCTGGTGCTCCGAATCCCTCGGAGCTTGATACACAAATTACTACAGAGGATTAATTATGGCACGGTCGAAAGTCGGTCTATTGGGCGAAACCATGATCGAGTCAAAACCGAAAAAGACTCGTCAGGGGCAAGGGAAGAATACGAAATATGCCGCTTCTTCTCGTAACAACAAAAAGAAAGTATATCGTGGGCAAGGTCGATAATTTATTTCCTACACCATTTTATAACGCAAAATTAGGATTAAATTTAAACCTACTTGAATCTGAGTGTTATAAGCATAAAGAAAAAGATCCTGGTGTCAGGCGTTCTAATGCTTCAGGATGGCAATCCAATCATATTACGTCAGATGGTATTTTAGATAATTCATTGATTCATGGTATCATTGAATCTGCCAATGAATTTTGTGGAATTATTGAAATACCGCCTGTAATGCTTGATATATTATGGATTAATATTAATCCTAAGTATTCCTATAATCAATGTCATACACATCCAGGATCTGTTCTATCTGGTGTTTATTATATAAAAATACCAGATCAATCTGGTGATTTGGTATTCATTAATCCATATGATACTATAATTGATGCGTCAAGGAATATGAATGGTGGTGTTAGTGTTTCTGATTCAATGTATAGGATCACACCACAGGAAGATCAAATATTAATCTTTCCTCCATGGACTCAACATTTGGTAGAACAAAATTTATCTGATGATGATAGAATATCTGTATCATTTAACTTTGTTCATCATATGTAAAAAAATAAATACTGATGAGGGATAGAAACCCCTATAAAAGTTCTGATTTTTATCAGGAGTAACATGGGAAATTCACCTGTAGACAGAGATCAAGACTACATGTATAAAATGTGGGGCACTACTGCTTTGATTACTGATTATTGGACAAAACCACATAAAACAAGTGATGCACCTGAAGAATTAACTGAAGAAGAGCAAAATCAACAGTGAAGGTATAAATAAATTCAGAAAAATCTACCCCTGTAATGGCATCTCCAAGGGTTTCCAGAGCGTTCAAGGACATAAGTTTCTCCTTTGATCCACATCCAGTATCAAAGGATCTTCCAATTATTATAAATGAGCGTGCTATTGTGCGTTCTGTTCGTAATTTGGTCGAAACTATTCCTACTGAACGCTTTTTTAATCCTACATTAGGTACTGATATACGTTCAAGTCTGTTTGAATTAGTAAATTATGGTACCGCAACTGTTATAAGGGATCAAATTAAGGATACTGTAGAGTTTTATGAGGATCGAATTGAAAATTTAAACATAAAAGTAGATCCACAACCTGATAATAACTCCTTTAATGTTACAGTTTTCTTTGATATTGTAGGATTAGATTTACCAACACAAGCCTTTTCATTCATTTTAGAGGCAACGCGATAAAAAATGCCTTTTACTCAGTTTACTAACCTAGATTTCGATCAAATTAGGGTCCAAATCAAAGATTATCTCCGTGCTAATTCAAATTTCACGGATTTTGACTTTGAAGGGTCTAATTTTTCCGTCTTAATCGATACTTTAGCATATAATACTTACATTAACGCATTTAATGCGAACTTGGTAGTAAATGAATCGTTCCTTGATGGAGCAACAGTTCGTGAAAATGTGGTTTCTTTAGCAAGAAACATAGGATATGTACCACGTTCCAAGAGTTCAGCAAAGGCGCAGGTTACATTTACGGTTCCCGTAACTACTAGCAGTAGTTTTATCACTCTTGAAGCAGGTTTAGTGTGTATTGGAGCAGTAGATAACACCTCTTATCGCTTTTCTATTCCAGAGAACGTATCAACCACGGTTGTCAACGGTGTAGCACAGTTTGGAACTGCCGAAAAACCATTAGAAGTGTATCAAGGATCAGTATTATCCACTCAATTCTTGGTGGATCGCACTGAAGATCAACGTTTTATCATTGATAATCCGAATGTAGACACTTCTTCCATCAGAGTATTTGTAAAAGGAAGTTCTGATTCTGGTTTAGGTAGAGAATTTCATCCTGTTAGTAATATTCTTAACATTGACAAGAATTCTGAGATCTTTTTACTACAGGAAGTTCAAGAAGAACGCTATGAATTGTTGTTTGGTGATGATTACTTTGGTAAAAAATTAGAAAATAACTCAGTAGTTACCGTTAGATATATCGTAACTGATGGTGCTGCCGGAAATGGACCATCATTGTTTGATTTTCAAGGTAATTTTGTTGATGAAAGTGGTATTAGAGTCATACCTAGCGCGTCAGTCCCCATTACAACCGTTCAGAAGGCGATCAACGGTGGTGAGATAGAGAGTTTATCATCAATTAAATACTTCGCTCCTAGGATGTATTCCGCGCAGCACAGAGCGGTTACATCAAGAGACTATGAAGCGATTATTCAATCAATATATCCTAATACAGAATCTGTAGCAGTCGTTGGTGGAGAAGAGTTAAGTCCACCAAAGTTTGGTACCGTTCAGATTAGTATTAAACCAAAAAATGGAACATATGTTTCTGATTTTGATAAGCAAAATATATTGAATAAGTTGAAACAATATTCAATAGCTGGTATCAATCAGTCTATTGTTGATCTTAAAGTTCTTTATGTTGAACTAGATTCAACCATTTACTATGACGATAACAAGGTTTCAATTGTTGAAAATTTAAAATCTGATATAACAACAGCATTAACATCTTATTCTAAAGATGTTGATATGAATCGTTTTGGTGGAAGATTTAAGTATAGTAAGATATTACAACTGATTGATAGAGTAGATAATGCGATTACTTCTAACATCACAAAAATAAAAATTAGAAGGGATCTTAAAGTTCTTAAGAATCAATTCGCTCAATATGAATTATGTTTTGGTAACAGATTTCATGCCAATCCAGATGGATTTAATATAAAGTCAACTGGATTTAAGATTGCTGGCGAAAAATCAATAGTATATCTTACAGATACACCAACTGATACCAGCAAAGGTATCATGTCAATTGTTAAAATTGGTAAGGATGGTAAGATAGATGTTTTAGCAAAAGAAGTTGGAATTGTTGATTATATGAAAGGAGAAATTATTCTCAATACAATTAATATTGTAGAAACATCATCACCAAACGATATTATTGAAATTCAAGCATTCCCAGAATCAAATGATGTTATTGGTTTGAAAGATCTATATGTCTCATTAGACATCCCACATAGTAAGATAAATATGACAAAGGATGTTATCGCATCAGGTGAAGACATTTCTGGCGTCTCATTCACTAGAGATTATTATACTTCAAGCTATTCCAACGGAGATTTAGAGAGGAAATAAAATATGTCGCATTTTGAGAAGAGAGTGCAACTCAATAAAATTATTGAGAGCCAACTTCCTGAATTTTTGGTAACTGATTTCCCAAAGGCAGTCGAATTTTTCAAGCAATATTACATTTCCCTAGAGAATCAGGGAAGTAGTGTTGACTTAGTTGATAATCTTGATCGCTACATCAAGATTGATAATTTGATACCTGAAGTTGTTGTAGGTAAAACATTACTCTCTTCATCAATTGATTCTACAGATACCACAATTACTGTGTTATCCACAAAGGGATTTCCTGATGATTATGGTCTTCTCAAAATAGATGATGAAATTATTACATATACATCAAAAACTGATACTACGTTTTTAGGATGTATTCGTGGATTTAGTGGTATAACTGGATATGATGATACTACAAAGGCATACTTTACTAATACGAATAGGCAGAGTGTAATCTTTGAGGACACCGTAGCGGCATCACATACTGCGGATTCGTCTGTCCAAAATCTTAGTGCTTTATTTTTACAAGAATTTTATAAAAAATTAAAAACAACATTTACTCCAGGTTTTGAAGATAAAGATTTTGTTAGTGATTTAGATGTAGGTAATTTTGTCAAACATGCTAGAGATTTTTATCAGTCTAAAGGTATTGAAGAATCAATAATAATTCTATTTAAAGTTCTTTATGGAGTAACAGCAACTGTAATTGATCTTGAGGAAAGATTATTTAAGCCTTCTTCAGCAAATTATATTAGAAGAGAAACTGCTGTTGTTGAAAGTATATCAGGGAATCCATCAGAACTTAGGGGACAAACAATATTTAAGTCAAATGATTTGAGCACGAGTGCTTCTGTCTCTGAGGTTGAAGTTTTTACTCGAAATGGAAGAACTTTCTACAAACTAGGTTTATTTGTTGGATATGATGATCGTGATTTAATTGAGGGATTTTTTAGTATCCCTGGTTATTCCAGAGCTTTAGAACCTGTTTTTATTGGTGATACTGTAATTAATGTAGATTCTACTATTGGTTTTCCAGAGAGTGGAACATTAATTTCTGGGCAAAATAAAATTACATACACCTCCAAGAGTATTAATCAATTTTTTGGATGCTCTGGTATTAACTTTTCAGTAAATGTTGATGCTGGTCATACTGAAGCCATCATGTTGGGTGGTCCTGTTCGAGCAGATGAAACTGTATTTGGATATGGAAATGGCGATATTAATAATAGAATTGATTTGCGTTTAACTGGAGTTCTTTCTGATTTTGTTTCTCTGGAAGATATTCCGTTAATGGAGGATGAAGAAACTCTTTTGATTGAAAATATTGGTGAAGTAATTGATAATCCAGATACAGACAAAACTTATAAGCAGGTCTTTGCTAATTCTTGGAAATACAATACTAGTACAAGATTTGATGTCAAAGATATTCAAGCGTCAGTATTTGTTCTATATGATGATATTGATAAATCTCAACTGAAAAAAGGTGATGTTGTTGATATTTTATTAGGAAGTAGTGACTATGCAGCGGTTGGTATTAGTAGCATTACTGGTGAAGTTATTGTTCACACAGATGCTATAGTTGATTCTGTTAACACTTCCACAAAAGAAGTAACATTATCAAATCTTAATCAGTTTACTCCTGATATTAATAGGACTTATAGTATCAGAAGAAAATTATTTAAGGCAAGAAGTTTAACAACTCCTCTAAAGGATGGTAATAATACTTATATTTCAGATACTCTGAATGTATACACTACAGACAATGAGGAATTTGGTTATGCGGCATCATATTCATTACCTAGTTACGAAATTAATGATGAGATTGTTGAATCCACAATTCCAAATGGTACTAAAACTTACTTAGAAGGTTACGATAATTTCTTTAAAAGTTATTCGACGATTGTATTCTCAGAACCCGTAAAATTTATTGATGGCGATCAGGTATTATATACTGCTACAAATCAATTATCAGGTTTAATCTCAGGTGAGAAATATACTGTAAAGGTTATTGATATTAACAAGATAAAACTTTTTGCTACTAGTATTCTTGTTGCTACAAATGACTTTGTTCGTTTTACTGAAAATTTAAATCCTGGAAGTCACACTTTCACACTTGATCGCCATGAAGATCGTATAATTTCTCCTAAAAATATTTTAAGAAAGTTTCAACTATCTAATTCCACATCAGAAGGAAAGGTCGAGAAGAGAAATCTTGGAAATATTGGTATGATGGTTGATGGTGTTGAAATTACAAGTCCACAATCAACCGATAATATTTTCTTTGGTCCCATCAGTTCGTTTGAAGTTCTTAATGGTGGTGATGGTTATGATATATTAAATCCACCAAATATTACAATAAGCGCAGGAGCAGGAAGCACTGCTTATGTAGAACCAGTTGTTCAGGGTATCGTAAAATCGGTTCTTGTAGATCCACAAGATTTTGATGTAGATGAAGTTCTTTCAGTTACACTTACTGGAATGAATGGTGAAGGTTGTGAATTAAAACCAATCATGGGGAGAAGATTCCGTGAGATTGAATTTGATTCACGTCAATTATCTCTTGGTGGTGGAATTGATATTAATGATGAAACTATTACATTCAGAGAACCACACAATTTAGATGAAGGGCAGATCATCGTTTATAATCAAAATGGCAATACTCCATTAGCAGTTGGTGATCCTGGTGATCCAACTAATACTACAACAGGTAGTTTAGCAAGTGGTGATGAATATGCTGTAAAAATAATTAATCCAACTACTATCAAACTTCATGCTACTACTGGTGATGCTTTAGCGGGAATCAATACGATAGGACTGACCGAAACTTCTAATGGCATTCATATTTTTAGAACCAAAAGAAGAAATAATTTGAGAGAGGTAAGAGTAATAAATTCTGGTTCTGGATTTACGTATAGAAAATTAAGAATTAAACCAAAAGATGTTTCTATTGAATATGATTCTATTATATTCAATAACCATGGATTTGAACATGGTGAGGTTGTAGAATATTCATTCACTGAAACTGGTATAGGTGGATTAGACGTATTACGTAAATATTCTATTGATAAAATTAGTTCCGATAGATTTAGATTAATTGATCTTGGTCAAGATGGATCATTAACAACCGATTTAGTGAGAGGTAAGTATGTAAATCTTACTAGTGTTGGAGCAGGATATCACATTTTCCAATATCCACAATTGAGTATAGTTGATAATTCTACATTTACAGGTGGAGTACAAAAGACATTCGAATTTACTCCAATTATTGAGGGTAAAATAATTGATGCGTATATGTATGAATCAGGAACTGGATATGGATCAACAACATTAAATTTACATAAAAAACCTGTAATTTCTATTTCTAAAGGAAAGAACGCTCAACTAGCACCAATTATTTCTAACGGTAAAATCAAGGCAGTTCAAGTCCTAAGTCGTGGTAATGATTACATAACACCACCAGAATTAGTTGTAGAAGATACATCAATTCCTGGTGGAACTGGTGCTATTATTAGACCAGTCATGGTTGATAATAAAGTTGACTCTGTAGTTGTTATCAACGAAGGTTTGGGATACAATCCAAATACAACTTCGATATATGTAAAGGAAAGAGGTTTAGGTGCTAAATTTGGAGTAAGAGTTCGTAATTTACAAGTTAATGATGCTGAGAGATTTGCTACTCATGCTAGAAATAGGCAGGTCAAAATATTCTCAAGTTTTAGCAAGAACAAGAGTGATGATTCTTTAGTATATGGAATGTACGGATATTCTGAGGATCTTGCTAAAGGATATTTTGAAAATCTAGATGGAAATCATTCACCAATTATTGGTTGGGCATATGATGGTAATCCAATTTATGGTCCATTTGGATATGCTGATCCTGAAGATATTCAATCTGGTGTTAGAATATTAACCTCTTCATATAAACTCAATACTGGAATTGTTTCTGATAGACCATCCTCTTTCGCATCTGGATTCTTTATTGATGACTATCAATATGATGCTAGTGGTGATTTAGATGTTCATAATGGAAGATTTTGTAAAACACCAGAATTTCCAAATGGAATTTATGCGTACTTTGCTACAGTTGGAATAAGTCAACAGTCTCCAAAGTTTGAACCACAATATCCATATTTTATTGGAGATAGTTATAAATCAAAAGTTATTGAAGAAAACTTTACTTTAGATCATACTTTTGATTTCAATAATTCAACTCTTTCTAGAAACACTTTACCATATAATATTAATAAAAAATATGCTAATTATGACTTCATCAATGAGGGATATGAATCTTTTGAGCAGCAATCAAGAGTTAAATCGATCACGAAAGGTGATATTGATGAAGTTAAAATTATTCAAGGTGGAACAGGGTATAAGTTAAATGATAGAGTTAATTTTGACCTTGAAGGAACTGGGGGAGTTGGTTTAAGAGCAGAGGTATCTGAACTGGTTGGGGCAGCAATAACTTCAATTAACACTACTTTGGATCGTTATGAGGGTGTTGTATTTGAATGGAAGAGTGATAGAGAGGTCATAGCTTTTAATCGTACTGGTTTTGAATTTATTAATAATGATAATGTTCTTGTAGGTGGATTATCAACATCAGTAACATCACTACCTGGAATTAAAAATATTGGATTTAGTACTGAAACTGTCAAACTATCCGGCGATGTTTCTTCATATTCAGCACTTCCCTTTGGAAAATCTGAAGATATTTTTGTTAATAGAAGATTCAATAATGTATCTGCAGGAAGTTCTGTAGAGATTATTTCTTCAAATGGTACAGAAATAGTTACCGTTCTTAATGATTTTGGTAATGGTGTCTTAAAAATTCATAGACATGCTGCAGCAGGTGTAGCACATACTGCTACTTCAATATTAAATTTAAAAAATGATAGTGCGATTTTAAAAGTAAAAACTAAAAAATTCTCATCTGAGAGAAATTCTTTAGCATACTTTAATGCTAATAATTCTATTGGTGTTGGAGTAGGAACTGGATCTGTATATACTTTTGAAGTAGGAGGAACTCCAAAAACTGTTGCGATTCCTCCACGTCAAATTTACATTCCAAATCATCCATTTAAAACAGGACAAAAACTTACATTTACAAAATCATTTGATCCTACAGTTACTTCAATAATAGTGGGTGATGATAACGCTCAAACTAATACTTTCTCTATTCCAGATACAGTAACTAGAACCTCTGATGTATATGTAATTAACAAAGGTAGAGATTATATTGGATTAACAACTTCTGTAGGATTGACTACGACTGGAAATGGTCTTTATTTCTACTCTAATGGTAGTGATAATTCGCAGTACTTGCTTGAAACAAATAAGGAGCAGATTACTGGTGAAGTAAACAAGGTTGTAACTACAGTAAGTTGTGGCACAACTCATGGATTAAGTGAGAGTGATGAAATAAAGATGACTGTTATTCCAAACACCATTGTTGGAATTGGAACCACAGCAGCAGTTACACTTAAGTTCAATAAGGATGAGCAAAAAATTCTAATCAATCCAAATACAATCCCTGCATCATCTATCAATACTGTAAATAACACAATCACTATCGAAGATCATGGATTTGAAACTGGAGATAAAATTTATTATGAAAGTAGTCAACCTGCCACAGGTCTTTCTGTAGGATCTTACTTTGTAATTAAAAATTCTTCAAGTGAGTTTAGATTAGCAGAAACTAAGTATGAGACTTATTCAGAAACAGAAAAGGAAGTTAATATTACTAATGCTGGAACTGCTAGCCATACATTCTCTCTGATCAACCCACCAATCGATGTAGTAAGAAATGGGGATTTACAATTCATTTTATCAGACTCATCTCTACAAGGATATAGACTCAAAATTTTCCGAGAGAAAGAATTTATCAATGAGTTTAATTCCTCTTATGATACTAGAGATTCTAATGTAAAAACCAGTGGAATAATTGGCGTTAATACTTCATCGTTAACAATATCATATTCTGAAAATATTCCATCAAATTTATTCTATACTTTAGAAAAAGGAAGCTATATTAGCACATCAGATACTGATGTAGCAAATGCTTGTAAAATTAATTATATTGATAGTGAGTATAATGGATCCTTCAATATATTTGGCGTTGATGATAGAACATTTAAGTTCTCTCCATTTAGAATGCCAAAAGTTTTTGATTATATTGATACTCAGTGTGATAAACTTGAATATAGTATTAGATCTTCAAAAAATGAAGATTTAGATGGAACCATATCAAAAGTTGAAATTTTATCTAAAGGATTTAAATTTGAAAGTCTCCCTCGATTTATCAATGTAAGTTCTGGATCTACAAGTGATTCTAATGTTGAAAATGGTGTAAATGCTAATTTAGTAGCAATATCAACTTCAATTGGTAGAATTAAAAAAGTTAGATTTAGAGATATTGGATATGATTATCCTTCAGATAAAACCTTAAGACCAGATGCTTTTGTCCCACCAATTGTAAGATTGGATAATCTGGATACAATTGATGAAATTGATATTGAATATGGTGGAGCAAGATACTTAAGTGATCCTGATTTAATTTTATGGAACGAAACAAAACAATCTGTATATGATTCAACATCTTTAGTTGCTAGTGCTCCAAACGGTGCTGTTTCTAGTGTTGAACAACTTGGTCCATTATTTGGATTGGATTCGGAACCACATAGAATTATTGCTATCAATAACTCTAATGGGGTCGGTATTAGTTCAATGACTACCAGTGCTGCTGGAATCGCCACATGTACACTTTCAACTCCTATCTTAGGATTTACTAATGCTCCTTTTGAAACCGGTGATTTTGTTTTCACTGAAGGCATTCAGATGGCAACGTCGGGTGATGGATATAATTCTGCTGATTATGGATATAAGTTCTTTAAAATTATATCCTATCAGAATACAAGTCCAGCAAAATTAACATTCAAACTGGCCGATGAAGATGATGTGATACTCACATCTAATCCAGGTATAGCAAAAACTATACAATCTGGATACGCAACTCTTGTAAACAAGAAAAATTATCCAATAATTAATGTAGTTCAAAAGAGATCCAGTTTCTCTGTTGGTGAAAAATTATTTGTTGACGCCGGAACAGGATTTACTAGCACGGATTTAATTATATCTCTAGTTAGAGATGATTACATCAAAGTTGTTGGTAGATATATTTTACGCAAAGGATTTAGAATAAAAGGTCAAATAAGTGGTTCAATTGCTGAAGTAGTTGATATTGATAAAAAGCGTGCCAAGTTTACAATTGATTATGCGTCAAGAACTGATAATGGATGGAGTGATGATATTGGAATGATTAGTGAAGATTTCCAAGTAACTCCTGATAATGATTACTATCAAAATCTTTCATATTCAATTAAGAGTCCAATAACTTGGAAGGATCTTTCTGGTCCAGTCAATAGCATACTTCACCCTGCAGGTCTGAAAAACTTTGCCGACGTAGGAATTTCTTCTGTAGGATCTTTCCAAGCAGGTCTTGGCGCTACTACAACTTCATTAGTTGTTCTAGATGTTCTTAGTGAAGAGCGTGTTGATGCCATCAATAATTTTGATAATGCTGTAGATGATGGACCAATTCAGAGTAGAATCGGCAATTTCTTACAATCAAATACTTTACAGATACAAAATAGAAAATTAACTGATTATACTGAATGTAGAACTAATAGAGTTTTGTTCCACGATGATATTAGTTCTCAATTCTCAAGTGATGGATTCAAAGATCTATTTTCCGAAATTGAAGAAGTTTCTCAATTAGAGAATCATATTAGATATACAATACAAATTATAGATCCTGATACTTCTGATGTTCAATTATCTGAAGTTGTTCTACTATCAACAAAAACTGATACTTATCTATTTGAAAAATATTCGTCTTTCACCAATGAAAGGTTAGGATTTTTTAGAGCGGATATTGATACGGATGGTAGAAAAACCTTTATCTTTGAACCAACTGATCCATATGATAGAGATCATGATATTAAATTAGTTAAAAAATCATATCTCTATCAAGATCTTCCAACTGGAGACTCTGGTGTTGGAAAAACTTCTTTTGGATCGGTTGAATTTACAGGTTCATTTGTCTCTGGTATTAGTAGTGTTGGACCATATGATCCACAATTAGTTGGATCGGGAACCACTAGTATCAAAACTATCGCATCATTTGATTCAAGCAATTTTAACGGAGCTTTTGCTTCTATTGAAATTTCAGATAGATTTGATAAGGTTCCTGATCAATATGTTGAGGCGTTTGTTGATTTTGATGGGACGGATACTTATCTTAGCGAATATTATTTTGATACAGTAACACAATCATATAGTGCCTCCTCAACTGGTATTATAAGTGCTGATTATGATGCCTCTGCAGGTATTGTTTCTGTTAGAGCAAGAAATATCGCTACAACTTCTGAGGGACCAGTTTTTGATGTCCGTTCAAATATTATCGGGTTTGCTGCCACAACTGCAGGAATTGGAACATATAGATTCTTGCTTAACAATCAACCTCCAGGTAATGAAAGAAGTGCTAGGTATGAATCCACAGTTGGTTTTGGCACAACAGCAGTTTCTCTCGGTAGATTTGATATTAATACAGTTTCTTCATCTAATTCTATTGTTCGCGTTTCTTCCGGAAATACGTCATCAATTCATCAAGTTGCATTGATGGCAAATAATTTAAAGTTAGAGTCATATGTTGTACCAGGACCATTTACAATAACAAACGGAAATGTTGGGTTGGGGACATTTGGAACAAATATAATTGGAAATGAATTCTTCCTGAATTTCTATCCTGATCCTGGATATAATGTTGAAGCACAATCTATGAATGAGGTGTTCTACAGAGCATCTGACTTTGATAATCAGGCATTGGATCTTGAATATGGTCCAGTAAATCAAAGAGTATTCTTATCAGCATATGATGGATTAAATGGACTTAGAGCAAATAGAACAAAATTCAGTTTACTTCATCAAGGTAGTCCCATTTACATGAAGACATTTGATCCTGCTGATACAAATGTCCTTAACTATGAAACTGGTGTATTCTCATATCCTAATCATTTCTTTAATACTGGTGAAGAATTAATCTATACACCTAAGTCAACATTCATTGGTGTTGGTCAAACCGCAATCGGAATTGGTGAAACTAGTAATCATGCTGGTATTGTTACAACAAAACTTCCAGATAAAGTTTTTGCTATCGCACTGACTCCAGATACTTTCCAACTCTCAACAAGAGAGGATTATGCAAGATCGGGTATTTTTGTAACATTTACTGATCCTGGTGAAGGTAATGCTCATGAATTAGAGTTTACTAAAAAGTTATCAAAAACAGTTATAAGTCTTGATGGTATCGTTCAACAACCAATTTCATTTACACCAATCAATCATATTCTTAGACACAATAATGGTGGAATTACTGCTGGAATTTCAACATTCAATTTGAGTGGAATTTCATCTATTCAACCAAGAGATTTGCTAAGAATTGATGATGAATACATGAAGGTTGTTGAAGTCGGTCTTAGCACCAATGTAAACGGTCAGATTATGGGTCCAATTAATGGAATTATTGCTTCTGGTGCTGCTGCTACACATCCTACAGTTTCTGTTCAAAGGGGTGTTGTTGGTTCTATTGCTGCAGCACACACTGATGAATCTGAGGTTAGAATTTACAGAGGTTCAATCAATATTGTTAAAAATGAAGTATTCTTTGCTGAACCACCAAAAGGAAATTCTAGAAAGAGAAGAAATGAATCTAATCTTCCATACGTAAGAGCAGAGTATTCAGGAAGAACTTTCTTAAGATCTGATTACTCCACCAACATGTTATTTGATGACATTTCAGATTCATTTACTGGAATTGCTAAAACATACACCACAACAGTTGGAGGAATCAATACAGTAGGTATTGAACCTGGAAATGGAATTGTGTTTATTAATGGTGTATTCCAAACTCCATCAACACCAAATAATGCTGGTAATAATTATATTTTTGAAAATGATTCAACAAATGGAGTATCTAGTATTGTATTTACTGGCATCACATCTATCAGTGGGGAACCAGTTGAGTCTGAGTTTGATATAAATCAGAATCAAATTCCTAGAGGTGGTTTAGTTGTCTCATTTGGATCTACACCTGGATTGGGATATGCTCCACTAGTAGGTGCTAATGTTTTTGCTAAGAAAAATTCTTCAGGAGAACTTACAGAAATTGTTGGTATCAATACATGGGTGAATGCAGTAAATGTTCAAACTGCAGATTATAATAATGTTTCTGGACTTATTGAAATCCAAACAACAAGTAATCATTACCTTAAGGGTGGATCTAAAGTCAAATTAGATGGATTAGTATTCCAATGTGATACTGGTAGTGGACCAACCTCAAAGGTATATCCAGATAAAGACCTTACTTTTGATATTTTCAATATTGTTGATTCTAGAAATCTTGTCGTTAATGTAGGAGTTAGTACTATTGTCCACACTTACCTAAGTGGTGGAGAAGTTTATGAGCATTTCTCTCTCAATACTGGTTCTGGATATAGGGAACCTGTTTCAATTGGGGTCACTGATCTGGCATTTGAACACAGATTTGTAAGAGCAGTAGAAAATTCGATTACAGCAAGTTCTGGTGGTCCTTTCACAGCAACTGATGCTGTTTTCATATCTCATAGTGGTGAATTAAGATTAACAATTCCGAATCATGGGTTAACTACAAGTGACACTATACTCATAGCTGATGAGTCAATTATCTTCAGATGCTCTGATGACGATTTCTTTACTGAACAAGAATATCCAAGATCTTCAGATCCAGCATCTGGCGCTAATTTATCAATAACTGAAGTCGCTGGTGATATAATAATTGTTAATGTTGGACCTGCTGGTGGAGCAGGTAAAGGCGCTGTAGTAAGTGCGACTGTTGGTGCTGGTGGAACTCTTACTTTCAGCATAGATTCTCCAGGAACAGGATATGTCAATCCAGTAATTGAGATTCCAGAACCAAATTATGAAAACATGCCAGTTGTTGGTGTTTCTAGATTGGGTATAGGTAGCACTACAACTACTGGAAACAATTTATTAGTAAATCTTACCATGGGTCAAATTGATGATGGTGCCAATGGTGATAGATTCTTTGATGCTGCAAATTTAATTACCAGTAATCTTGAATTCATAGCGGATATTGCTTACGGTAGAATGTTAGCACAATTCCCATCATATACACCACCTTCCGGCACTACTGGAAGAGATTGTAAGGATGATATTGTTGATGTTCTCGAATCGATTTCTTACAATCTTAAGTATGGAGGAAATGATTTAACAGTTGATGCTGCTAATCTTTACGTAACTGGGGCACACGTTTCTGGTGAAGAACAAGAAACAATATATGCGTTCATGGAAGCAAGAGACATGGCGATTCAATCCATGAGAAATGAAGCAATAACTGTTGGTGGTTATTCAACAAGAACACAAATTTTCGATCTCTCCATCACAGTGGATACTTCGACTCCTTTATGTGCTAATGTAGCATCTGCTATTCATACTCTTGTTGGTATTGTAACTAATGCGGTTGATCCAAATATCGGCACAACACCAACACGCACAGTTGCTCCTGGATCCATGGTTGGTGTAAGTGACTTTAAGATCGCAAGAAATGGTTATGGATTCCAAGTGGGTGATATAGTCACTGTTGCTGGACTTGTAACCGCTGCCAATATTTCTGAACCTGTTTCAGAGTTCCAACTTGAGATTACACAAACATTTAATGATTTCTTCACTTCTTGGTCATTTGGAGAAATGGATTATATTGACAGCATACTTGGTTATCAAGATGGTAATAGAACAAGATTCCCATTATTCTATGAGGGTGAACTTCTTGCTTTTGAAATAGATCCCGATGATCCTCTTTCCGGTGCCATTGATTTAGATTCGGTTCTCATTATATTCATAAATGGTGTCTTACAGAAACCAAAGTATGCTTATACTTTTGGTGGTGGAACATCGTTTGAATTTTCAAGACCACCTCGTGTTAATGACAAAGTAGATATTTTCTTCTATGTTGGCACACAGGGAGTTGATATTAGTATTGTTAGTGTTACCGAAACTCTCAAAATAGGCGATGATGTATTAGTATCAAAACACCCATCACACGGAGAAACCTCCAGTCAACTTGTTGGAAGAACTATAGCAGAAATTCTTGGTTCTGATAAACTTGAGACGGCAATTTACACTGGTCCGGGTATTAATGAAAATACCTTCAAACCAATAAAATGGACTAAGCAGAAGAGAGACAAATATGTCAAAGGGGATTTGGTTTATAAAACCAGAGACTCTATTGAACCAAAAATCTTCCCAACTGCCAAAGTTATTAGTGATGTTAAAACTTCTTCGTCAGAAATTTTTGTAGATAACGCACAATTCTTTGATTATGATGAAATAATATATGATTTGAATGTTGGCACATTTAATTTCGATTCATTATTGATTGATCCATCTGAACCAGTATCTGCTGGATTCACACCAACAGTTGGTGCAGGAGGAACAATTTCTGCCATCCAGATTACAAACTCAGGTTTTGGTTATACTGGTTCTACAGTTGATATTAAGTTGTCATCTCCTGTTTCTGTTGGTGTTGGTGTAGGAACCACAGCAACTGCTATTGGTGTTGTTGGACCTAATGGAGATATTACATCAGTTTCAATTACCAATCCAGGATTCGGATATACTACATCTATCCCTGCTTATGCTATCGCTGAGGTTCCTCAAATTCAAACCGAGTTAATTACCGATATTCAAAATGTTCAAGGATTTAGTGGAATTATAACTGGTATTCAGGAAACAACAGGATCGGGTGGTCAAAAGGCGATACAATTCTTCTTTAACGCACTCAAAGACTATGGCATAGATGGAGAGGCGCAAAATGCTTCTGATACCAACGATCTTCTTGTTGGATATCCAGTCATGATTTATGACACTGCTGTAGGAACCGGTGTTACTTCAGTTACCGGAAATAGTGATGATAATATTGTTGGAATTGGTACCCAATTCTTGAATAATATATATGTTGTTGATTCTAGAACAAGTGGACTTTCAATTGCTGCTAATGGTGAAATCATTTGTAATGTTCAAAGTAATAGTGATCTTACAGGAATTTCTTCCACTGGATTATTCAATGATACAGATGCAGGATTGACATCAGCACTTGGTAGAATTTCTTGGGGCAGAATATATAACTATACTGAGAGATCTGGAAATCCAATATCTATTGGTGTTACTGGATTAACCGTTGATTCTGGATTATCAACATTCCCAACAATTCAAAGAAGAGGCACTTTTGGTCAAAGTAAGAGTGGTGGAGTTCGTTCTGTAAAACCTGTTTCTGATCCAGATATTTTTGCTGACAACAATCTGCCATTCTATACCCAATAACCAGATATAAATACATAAAAAAGTATAACGATGTCCGCACTTGTTACTGATCAATTTAGAATTCTGAATGCCAGTAATTTTGTAGAGTCAGTTGAAAATTCTTCTAACTCATATTATATTACGGTAGGTCTTCCAAATCCAACTATTGTTGGGTATGGAAGAAGTGCTACGTGGAATACTAATCCGCCTGCTCCAATTGATAGTATTGCATATAGTAAGCATTCAGGTGATGTAACCTTATATGGTAAGAAAGTTTCTTCCAAAAATATAAGGAGATTAGTAAGAAGAATTGACTGGGCTGCAGGAAATAGGTATGAAATGTATAGGCACGATTATAGTGCTTTGAGACCATCTCCAATTACTAATGCATCCAGATTATATGATGCCAATTATTATGTTATGAACTCTGATTTTAGAGTTTATATCTGTATCGAAAATGGTTCTTTTGGTGAACCTGGATCTCCAGAATCAAAAGGTAATGTTTCACAAGATGAACCTACCTTTACTGACTTAGAACCAAGCAGAGCTGGTGATAGTGGTGACGGATATATTTGGAAATATCTATTTACAGTGAGTCCAAGTGATATTATCAAGTTTGATTCAACAGAATATATCACAGTTCCTAATGAATGGCAAACTAGTAATGATGCTCAAATAAGATCTGTTAGAGAAGCAGCAGATTCTTCTGTCAATCAAAATCAAATTAAAACAGTATACATTGAAAAAAAGGGGCAAAGTTATGCCAACGGTTTAGGGCAGGAGATGGATATAATTGGTGATGGATCTGGTGGTAAGGTGAGAGTTGATGTTGTTGGTGGATCGATAACAGATGCTGTCGTCACTACTGGTGGAAAAGATTATAGTTATGCTTTAGTTGATTTGGGTCCTATTAATTCAAGCTCAACTGGATTTTCTGCCAATTTAGTTCCTATTATTCCACCATCTAAGGGACATGGTTTTGATGTATATACTGAGTTAGGAACTGATAAAGTACTTGTTTATGCTAGATTTGATGATTCAACTAGAGATTTTCCAGTTGATACCAGTTTCGCCCAAGTATCAATTGTTAAAAATCCAACTAAGGTTGGGACAAATGATGTTTATCAAGAGAATACTTTCAGTGGTCTAAATTCTATTAAATTCGCCAATATTAGTGGAACACCTAAAGTTGGCGAAAAAATTGAACAGATTGTTCAGGGTGGCGCTGGAAGAGCTTACGGTTATGTTGCTTCCTATGATTTAGAAACTAAAGTTCTTAAGTATTTCTCTGATAGATCACTTTATTTCAATCAAACAACTCTAGATACGCAAGATTATACGGGCATATCTACAAACGGTAGAGCATATCCATTTGAATCAACTGTAAATGTTGTAAGTGGTCAAACATCATCTTTCTCAGGAGCAATTGATACAAATTTTGCTGGAATTACTACAAATCCAACAGGAACAAAATTAGTTAATCTGGGTGTTGATTTTACAGGTGGTTTGGCAATTCCTGAAATAAATAAAGGTTCAGGGGACGTTATTTACCTTGATAATAGAGCAAGTATTGCTAGAAACCCACGCCAAAAAGAAGACTTAAAAATTATACTGGAATTCTAAAAAATGCCACAGAAGACTAATCTCAATGTAAATCCTTATTATGATGATTTTGATAAGGCTAATAATTTTTACAGGGTTTTATTCAAACCTGGATATCCTGTTCAGGCAAGAGAATTAACTGGTCTCCAGTCAATTTTACAAAATCAGATAGAAAATTATGGAAGCCATGTCTTCAAAGAAGGATCCATGGTTATTCCGGGTGGAATTACTTGTGACGATGCTTTTACGACAGTAAAGGTTAAAGGAGATCATCTAGGTATTGATATTACTGTTTATCTTGATTCTCTCGTTGCTGGAGATGGTGTTAAATTAAAAGGTGAAACTTCTGAGGCTGTAGGTAATATTACTGGATATATTATGCCACCTGATGAAGGTGTAGAAGATATAACTCTCTTCGTCAAATATTCTGATGGTGCTAAAGATGGAGAATCTGTAGGATTCCAAGATGGAGAAGTACTTATAATTCAAGAGAATGTTACATATGGTAATACCACATTGTCATCTGGTGATAGTGTCTTATCACTAGTAACAACAAATTCGACGGCAACTGGTTATGCTGTTGGTGTTACTCAAGGTGTTTACTTTATTAGGGGATGCTTTGTTGACACTCCAGATACAAGAATTGTTTTAGATCCATATAATAACGAACCTTCTTTTAGAGTCGGATTTGATATCGTTGAGGAAGTAATAAATTCTGATCAAGATCCTAATTTAAATGATAATGCTAAAGGTTTTACTAACTATGCTGCTCCTGGTGCAGATAGATTAAAAATCAGCGTTAAATTAGCTAAAAAGCAACTTACCGACACTGATGATACAAACTTCATTGAACTTGTAAGAATTGATGAAGGTGAAATTAAAAAATTACAGGATAAGTCTCAGTATAGTGAAATTAGAAAGTATTTCGCCAAGAGAACATATGATGAATCTGGCAACTATTCTATTGATAATTTTATTGTAGATACTGCTGAGACTTTAAATGATGAGATGGGTAATGGTGGTCTCTTCAGATCAGATCAAATTACCGATGAAGGAAATATTCCATCCGAAGACTCATTGTCTGTAAAAGTGTCCGCAGGCACGGCATACGTTAAAGGATTTGATATTGATTTAGTTGGATCGACTATTGTCGATATTGATAAACCGAGAGCAACAAAGACTATTAAAGACTCTAGAGTTCCGTTTTCTCCGGGAAGCATGTTGAGAGTCAATAATGTTGCCGGAACTCCATTTATTAATATTGGTGATGGGTCTAGCGCAAACACGACAAATACAAATATTATTAGTCTTTACAAAGAGAGAAGAAATGCTGCTGGAAATTCTAATATATCAAATGCAGCAACCGCTGGTTTAACAACAAAAATCGGTGAAGCAAGAGTTTATTGGTTTGGTCTGACTGATGATACTTATAGGGGAGATAAGACTGAGTGGGATCTCTACTTATATGATATTCAAACATTTACTAGTGTTACATTAACAAACGCATATCCAGCGACTGATGTTCCAGATACCTCCTATGTTAGAGGACTTTCTAGTGGCGCTACAGGATACATCACAAATAGAAATAGTTCCAGCACCAATTCTTTCAATCTGACTCAAACTTCAGGATCTTTCCTCGTTGGAGAGCAAATTATTATCAATGAAAATATTGAACTACAAACGGCAATTATCAGTCAAGAAGAATTTACTGTAGAGGATATCAAAGCAGTTTATCAAGATGCTGATTCTTTGAATTCAAGTTTACAATCTGACTTCATAGCAAACACTGTATTAGAGGAAAAAGTATTACCTAATTTTGGTAAAAGTGATTTACTGAATGTATCTGGAAGTAGTTCTACTACAAAAACTGGTAAAGTTGGTGGTAGATTCTTTAGTGGTGTAACAGGAATAAAGTTGGGAAGAACTATTAAATATCAAAACGGCAATTCTGATCCAATTTATGCCGATATTACCGCAATAGATCCAAGTGGAACAGAAATTACATTGACGAAACCAAGTGCTGCTGTAAGTGGTGTTTATACAAATTCTCAAGCTAACGGAAACTATACGTTCTGCATGATGGTTCCAAAAATAAGAGATGAGGGAACTGAGGGTTTGTATGCGACAATGCCAGTAAATGCTACAGCATCTGTTGATTTATCTTCTTCTAATCTGACAATTACAAAACAGATAACTGGATTGAGTGTATCTTCTAATGAGCTCACACTTAATGTATCTGATGCTTTAGACGCTAATTCTGGAATTACTGATGTATTCTATGAATCATTTGATGCTGAGAGATATTCAATTCACTACTCTAATGGTGAAATTGAAGAATTGACCGGTGATCAATTTACTTTAGGAGCAAATAGCACTTCAGTTACATTTAGTGGTCTCAGTCAATCATCAGCAACAAACGTAACTGTAATTGTTACTCTCAGAAAGAAAGGAATTATCAGTAAAGGTAAAGACCTTATTAGAAGTAATAAGTTAAGCGTTACTGGAACTAAAAAAACAAAAGCACTTAATGGGTTATCAACTACCAAATACTATGGAACTAGAATTGAAGATTATGAGATCTCATTAAATGTGCCAGATGCAGTCAATGTTCGTGCTATTTACGAATCAACTGATGAAAATGCTCCAGTTTTAGATAAATTAAAATTTGCCACTGGATTAGCATTAGATCAAACATTGATTGTTGGTGAAAAACTTCTGGGAATTGATAGTAGAGCGATAGGTCAAGTTGTTGATGTTACTGCTAATGAAGTTTTTTACGTAAGAAGAAATACAAATATTTTTGCTGTTGGTGAAGTTGTTAAATTCTCAGATTCTGCTAAAGAACTGGTTATTCAAGAATATGTAAAAGGAAGTTACTTAGATTTAACTTCTAATTACTTTTTAGATACTGGTAATCGCCATGATATGTGCGATTATTCTAGAATTATAAAGAATCCAAACACGCAAACTCCATCTAAACAATTATTGATTGTTTTTGATAAGTATGAAATTGCTTCTGGAGATAGTGGAGATTTATTTACTGTAAATTCATATTCCGCAGATAGATTTAAGAGTGATATTCCAAAATTACCAAGTGGTTTGAAGGTTTCTGATATCCTTGATTTTAGACCTAGAGTAAAACCATTTACATCAACAACTGCTTCTCCCTTTGCGTTTGATCAAAGACAATATGAGTCAACAACTAATTATGTTGTAACTCCCGGAGAATCATCTTTTGTTGGATATGATTATTATCTACCAAGAGTAGACATATTAACACTCAATAAATTGGGTCAAATTGAAGTTGTTAAAGGTGAGCCAGATGATGTTCCTCAGGCACCAGTATTATCTGATGATGCGATGCTTCTCGCAGAAATATCTTATCCACCATATCTCTATGATGCTGGTAGAGATCCACAAATTACTCTAAAGGATAATAGAAGATATACAATGCGTGATATTGGTAAAATTGCCAATAGAGTTGATAATCTGGAAGCCGTAACAAGTTTGACTATGTTGGAGTTGGGTACAAAAACCACCTCTATAACCGATGCTAATGGTTTTGATAGATTTAAAACTGGATTTATTGTTTGTGATTTTAGAGACAAGAGTTTAGCAGATCCAGATCTAACTACAATTGATATTAGTAGAGAAGGTGCAGCAGGAATTGCTCCTGTTGATATATGGACTATGGAGGCAGAACTTGCCTTTGACCCAAGTATCGATACTTCAACTGCAGATTTAAATCAAAATCTCAAATTAGCCGATTCAAATGTTCAAAAGACTGGAGATATCATAACTCTAGCATATAATAGTGTGGATATGGGAATTGGAAACCCACATGCCACCAGTACTGAGAATGTCAATCCATTTGAAGTTATTTCCTACGTTGGTGCTGTTGTCCTTCATCCATCATCCGATAATTGGACAAGAACAATATATGGTAAAGATAATGTAAGAAAGGAATCCACCGGAGCTGAGTGGAAGTATGAAGCAAAAACTAAAAAAGAGAAGGAAAAGGACAAACCAGTATTTGAAAAATACAGTAAAGGTGGAGGAAGAGGAGAAAAGGGTACGAGAAAAGCATATCAAACAACAACAATCACCAAAACAACCAAATTTAAGCGCGTCCTTGAGAATCCTCGTCGTGAGTTTGATTATGTTGAAGATGTAAAAATTGAAGGCGAAGTTGATCCGCACATGAGATCAAGAAATGTATTTTTTGCCGCTAATGGTTTACGTCCTTTAGCAAGGCATTATCATTTCATTGATAGTCAACAGGTAGATATAGTTCCAAAACTTTGTGAAATCGACATGATTTCTGGTACTTTTGTTCCTAAAGAGGAGGTTGACATTATTAATGCTGCAGGTGAAAAAATTGGTTTCATGAGAATTAAGAGACCTAAGCATAAATTTGGAGATAATAATTTAACAGAAATTTCAGCTGGTTTAGGTAGTCCTGTTGGACCTGTAGAACCATATAGTGTTGATCCATATGATAGATCAAGAAATGCTCCAGCGGATAATTATTCACCAACATCAAAATTGATCAATTTTGCTGTTAAAACTCTTGCTACAAAAGAAGAATATTATGGATATGTAGAAGTAGGTGCTAAAGTTATCGGTAAAACTTCTGGAGCTGTTGCTAAAATTACAAGAGCAGAATTAATCTCTGATAATTGGGGTGATATTCTCGCAGCATTCTTCTTTAGAGATCCAAATACAAAACCAAAACCTGCGGTTCGTATTAAATCAGGAACTAAATCTGTTAAGGTTACATCAACTGCTCCAAACACAATTGGCATTCCTGGTGAAACCTCTGAGGCGATAGGAACTTACAGTGGTGATGGCAAAACATTTACTTTGACTAAAGATGTTGTCAAAGTAAGAAATCCTAAAAAGAATTCTATCCCCAAAAAGAAAAGAAAAGTTGAACAAATCTTAAAAACAAGATTTTTTGATAATGAAGGAAATGTTGTTGATACTAAAAAGGAAAAAGTTAAAGCACCACATAGAGACCCACTTGCTCAATCATTCACTATTCCTGAAGGGTCTGGTGTATTTTTAACTGAATTTGACCTATTCTTCAAAACAGTAGATCCAGATAAAAAATGTTTTATTGAACTCAGAGAAATGGAATTAGGAACTCCAACTAATTTGTTGGTTGAAGAATGGTGTAATATTTCTCTTAACCCAAATGAAATTAACGTTCCACCTGAGGGAAGTTTTGAGCCAGTAGCGACTAGAATAAAATTCCCATCACCAACATATCTAGAGGGCGGTAAAGAATACGCAATTGTAATTCTTGCTCCAGGGTCTTTAAAATATAGAATGTTTACAGCGAAGTTTGGAGACAAAACTTTTAGCAATACCACCTTACCAGATGTTCAAGAAGTTACATATGGAAAGCAGTATATCGGTGGATCTTTATTCAAATCTCAGAATGGAACCATTTGGACTGCAAGCCAATATGAAGACTTGACTTTCAAACTTTATAAAGCACAGTTCAAACCTTCTGGAACTTTGACTTGGTATAATAGTTCTGTGTTGCCGAAAGGAGATAACTCGACAGTGCTTGAAGATAATCCAATACAAGGATTGCCTAGAAAGTTAAAACTTGATGTAAGTGGAAGTGGAACACTAAATGCTTCTGTTGTTCCCGGAATTAGAGTAAGAGAAAGTGCTGCCGGTGAAACTATTAGTGGTTTTGTTGAAAATATTGGTGGACCAGCCGCTACCATTGAACTTGCTGCTGGTGGATCTGATTACAATAATGGTAACGGTAGTGGTGTAAGTAATTTCTCTACACTAACAAATTGTGATTTAGTTTCTTTGACTGGTAAAGGTTCAGGTGCTAAGGTTAATATTCAAACTGATGCTAATGGTGTAATCACTCAGGTTGAACTTACCGGAACCACAGGTAAAGGATATGTTGAAGGAGAATTATGTGAGATTGATACATCAACTATTGGAACCAGCAATGCTCATAAAAAAGGTGGCGGTGCTAAAATCACTATTAAAACTTCATCCTCAGTTTATAAAGATACTCTCTATCTAACTGATGTTCAGGGAGAACATTTCACACAGGGAAATGATGTCTACTACTACACTGATCCTACAGATGAATCAACAAGAACAACTGCGGGTGTAACTGTCGGAACAGATGCCTCTTCTATTATTGATGAGAAATTTGATGGAAATGTTTTCCGAATCAAGCAACATAATCATGCGATGCATGGTGGTAATAATAGGATTCAAGTTGTTGACATTGAACCTGACACCACAAAAACTGAAATCACCGCAGAGTTTGGTATTTCTGCCACACAAGTTTCGGTTGCTAAAACCGGAGTGTTTGCAACATTTGAAGGAATTAGCACTTCTATGGGATATGCTCTAATTGAAAATGAAATTGTTTCTTATAGTGGTATTATTGCTGGATCTGGTGGAGCAGGGTCTATTACTATTAATGGTAGAGGATTGGATGGATCAACCAAATCCACTCATACTAAAGGAACTTCAATTCAACCATACGAAGTTAATGGAGTGTCTCTAACTAGGATCAATAAATATCACGATATTCCCACAACTACTGGAATTAAAATTGATTATAGTGATGATAATTCAAATATTGATAGCTACCATCTAAGATTTGATAGGGATCTTGTTCCGGCAAGAAATTCTGGAGCAAATTTACTTTGCTTTGAAACAGAAAAAGGATTTGGTGGCAATCATGTTGGAATATCTCAAAATTATCAATTCAGTCAAATTCAACCAGTATTTAATATCTTAACACCAGGAAAGGGAACTCAGGTTTCTACTAATATTAGAACTGTTTCTGGAACGAGTGCTGGAGGATCTGAAGTATCATTTATTGATCAGGGATATGAACCTGTTGTTCTCAATAAAGTTCATACTTTCCCAACTCCAAGGTTAGTTGCTTCAAAGGCAAATGAGGATCTTAGATTACAAACACTTCCAAGAAATAAATCACTTACATTGAGAATGGATCTCGTCACTGAGAATGAAAATGTATCTCCTACGCTGGATGTTCAAAATTCAACTTTTATTCTTGGAAGAAATAAGATTAATAATCCAGTTAGGGATTATGTATCTGATCCTAGAAGCAATGAATTGGTAAATGATCCTCATGGTTCAGTATTTGCTACAAAACCAATATCAATAGCACAACCAGCAACAAGCCTTAAGGTTATCATTGCTGCTCATAGGCAAGAAGGTGCTGATTTTAGGGTATTCTATCAACTCCGCAGATTAGATTCTGCTAATATTGATCAAAAATTCATTCCATTCCCAGGATATGATAATTTGATTGATACAGATGGTGATGGTTATGGAGATAGAGTTATTGATCAAAATAAAAATAGTGGGAGACCTGATGCATTCGTTACCGCTAATGGAGCAAATGTTGAAGAATACTCCGAATATCAATTCAGTGTTGATAATGTAGATCAATTTACAGCATTTGCCATCAAAATTGTAATGTCATCAACTAATGAATGTACACCGGTTAGATTAAAAGACTTTAGAGCAATAGCATTAGCATAATGGAAAAGGATAATTTAATACCCGTTGAGGGTGAACCTAGTCTCTTTAGAGACAAAAACACCGGAGCAATCATTAATACCGATTCCTCCGGATATACTCAATATAAAAAAATGAAACAAAGGAGGCAGACAGAAAGGGAAGAATTAGATATACTAAAAAAGGATATCGATGAAATCAAATCACTATTAAGGGAGCTTACAAATGGATCCAGATCAAATTGAACTAAAAAATTTGAGTAAAGGTTTTGAATATGTGAAACTTGCTAAGGAAATTGATTCTTGTGATGATAGAAATACTCTAAGAGATATTGCCAAATCTTACGCCAAATTATATCTCAAACAGCAGGAAGTAGTTGCTGGTTTGGGACTTGAAGGAGTATAAATAATTCCTAGATCTGAAAAATCTATTGTAAATGGCTGATATCAAGGTCAGAGTAGGGCAACAACCGGCAATAAAAGTTATATCTTCTCTCGCTGGTGCCCAGGGATTATCTCTGGCTGAACTTAGTGATGTTAGTGCATCCAACTTACAGAATGGTATGGTTTTAGTATACAATAGTTCCATTCAAAAGTGGGAAGCAACTTTGGAGTTGACACCCGGCGCAACACAGAATTTAGACATCAACGGAGGAAATTTCTGAAATGGCAAGTATTATCAGGATCAAAAGATCCTCGGGTACTAATAAACCAGCATCTTTACAATGGGGAGAACTAGGATACGTAACTGGTATTGGTAGTTACGGAGGTTTAAACCAATATAAGGATAGAGTTTTCCTTGGGGATGACGGCACCAATGCTAATCCGGTTGGTGGATTTTATTACACCTCCATGATGGAGCATGAGCCTGGTGTAATTCCAGCAGCATCTCATAATTCCAGAAACCAAGATAGGGGTGTAGTTGCCATTATGGCACCTGCTACCAACTCAGGTTTAGGTGGAGCAGAATCACTCAAAGTTAATCAGTGGAATGTAGATAATTTAAGAATAGATGGAAACGTAATTTCATCCACAGATACTGATGGAGATATAAGATTAGATCCTCACGGTACAGGTGAAGTTGTAATACCCGATGATACTTTCCTTACTTTTGGTGATGACGATGACGCCAGGATTGAATATGATGAAGACGCTTCAAATCGTGTTCAAGTAACTGGTGCTCCTTGGACTTGGAATACTCCTATTACAGTTAATGGAGAATCTATATTTGGTAATGTAAGAATTGATAATAATGTTATTGCGACTCTTCCAGGAACAGGTGATACTCTTTTCATAGATCCATATCCAGATGGATTAAGTAATGAAGGAAAAGTTATAATTAAGGGTGATCTTCAAGTTGATGGCACCACAACTACAGTTAACTCAACATCTTCTACGGTAAATGATCCTATTCTTCATGTAGGTGATGTTACTAGTGAAAGAACAGTCATGCAGACTGTTAATAGTGGTGATAGTGTTATCGTACTGGATTCTGTCGTTGGGATAAATGTTGGAGACATTATCGCCCACACCAGTATTTCTGGTGGAACTTCAATTAACAACATTAATACTGGAACTAAAGCAGTAACATTAGATTCCAATGTTATTGCCGGTATTTCTACAACTAGTCAAGTAACTATTACCCATGCGGTTGATACAAATACTGATAGAGGTATTTCATTCGCATATAATACAAGTACTGGGGTAGTAAATAACAAATTAGGATTCTTTGGTTTTGAAGATAGTTCTATAGCATCATCTGCTTCCAATGCTAATACACATGGAACACATGGTGATGACAGCAGAAGATGGACTTATATTCCTGACGGCACAATTAATAATAGTGTTGTAACTGGAACTAAAGGTTTCCTTGATATTAGAGGTATTTACTATCAGACTGGTGATTATGAAACTGGTGGTGTTGTATATTTTGATGGAAATGGTCTTCAAAGATCAACAAATGCTCCAGCAGCACCAACATTTACTTCAAAGCAGGTATTAACAGCAATCACTAAAAAAGATTTTTCTTTAACTGCTTCAATCACAGCATCTGCTGGTGACATCATCAGACAAGATGGAACTAACGCATACGGTATTGTTGAAACTGGCGTATCTGGAGCAAATAACGTAAGTTTAATCGGAATTGAGGGAACATTTGCTACTGGTCAGAATTTGAGAAGGGAAGGTGTTAATGGTTCAATCACCAATTTAGCGTCCAATCCGGTTTCAATCACTGACATATATAATAACAAGCCCCACTGGACTTCAACTCTTGACGGGGGTACTTTCTGAGGTAACTAATGGAAAATCAAAGTGAAGTGGATGTCAACGTTCTGATAAAAATTTATAATTCTAAATTAGCAACAGTATCAAATCAAAATGTTCTTCTTGAAGCAAAGTTAGCAACTTTGACTCAGGATTTTAAAGAACAACTTGATGCTTTGTCAAATGAAAACGCTGACCTCAAAGCAAAATTAGAAGAGTAATATGGCAAAACCATCAACTAGGCAAGGATTAATAGAGTATTGCTTACGTCAACTTGGTGCTCCAGTTTTAGAAATTAACGTGGATGAAGATCAAATTGATGATCTGGTTGATGATGCCATTCAATATTTTAATGAACGCCATTATGATGGTGTTGAAAAGATGTATCTTAAATATAAGATTACAGAAGATGATGTCAATAGAGGGAGAGGGAAGGGAACTAGTGGAACTGGAATAGTTGGTTCTACAGCAACTGACACCTCTGGTAGAACATATAATTTTTATGAAACAGAAAATTATATTCAGGTTCCAGATTCTGTAATAGGGATAGAAAAGATTTTTAAGTTTGATACTAGTTCCATTTCAGGTGGAATGTTCAGTATTAAGTATCAACTTTTTCTAAACGATTTATATTATTTTAATTCGGTAGAATTACTGCAGTATTCGATGGTCAAATCCTATCTTGAGGATATTGATCATTTATTAACAACTGATAAGCAAATAAGATTTAATAAAAGACAGGATAGATTATACCTTGATATTGATTGGGGTTCTCAACCAAAAGATGAATTTATTGTTATTGAATGCTATAGAGCATTAGATCCCGATAGTTTCACTCAAATTTACAATGATAGTTTTATGAAACTATACTTAACTGCTCTTATCAAAAGACAGTGGGGTAGAAATCTTAGTAAGTTTAGGGGAGTGAAACTTCCTGGAGGGATTGAATTAAATGGGGGAGAAATTTTACAGCAGGCAGAGTCCGAAATAGCGGATATTAAATCTAGGATGATGTCTGAATACGAATTACCACCCCTTGACTTTATTGGATAATGGCACTTAATCCTTTCTTTTCACAAGGGACTGCATCTGAGCAAAGATTAGTCCAAGATTTAATAAACGAGCACCTACAATTTCATGGTGTCGAAGTAACATATATTCCTAGAAAATTTGTAAATAGAAAAACAATTATAGAAGAGATTCAAACTTCTAAATTTGATGATAACTTTTCAATTGAAGCATATGTAAATACATTTGAAGGATATGGTGGTGCTGGAGATATTATGACAAAATTTGGTGTAAGTATTCGTGATGAATTGATACTTACACTTTCAAAAGAAAGATTTGAAGATTTTGTTGCTCCCTTCATGGCAGCTTTAGATGATGGAACTGATACTTCCATAATGCCAGCTTCAACAAGACCTAGAGAAGGTGATTTAGTATATTTTCCACTTGGACAAAGATTATTTGAAGTAAAATTTGTAGAGCACGAAGATCCTTTCTATCAGTTAGGAAAAAATTACGTTTATCAACTCAAATGCGAACTCTTTGAGTATGAAGATGAAGTTATTGATACTTCAATCGGTGCTATTGATACTCAAGTTCAAGATGAAGGATACATAACAACCCTAAATTTGATAGGTATTGGAAGAACTGCTATTGCTGAAGCATTCATTCAAGGAACTGTTACCAGTGGTTATATAAATGAAATTTTCCTCAATCATGATGGTTATGGGTATACCTCTGCTCCTACAATTAGTATAACTGCCTCTCCAACTGGTCAAATCGGAGATAATGCTAGCGCGGTTGGATTCATAACAACTAGAGGTGGAGTAACTTCAGTAGAAAAAATTCTTCTTACTAATGCTGGTGCTGGATATGTAGTGCCACCATCAATAACAATTACCGGTGGTGGTGGTGTTGGAGCATCTGCGACATGCTCTGTTATAACATCTGGTCAGGGGGTTATAAGAATCAATGTTACTGATGGTGGTGTTGGATATTCTACAGCACCAACTATCACCATTGGAGCACCACCAAACAGCGGTATAGCAAAGACTGCCGTAGGTATAGCATCTATTGGAAGAGTTGGAAATAATGAAGATGTCGTTGGCAATGATGTCTTAAATGCTGTTTACATTCAAGACCCTGGAAGAGGATACAGTTCAGCACCAACAGTTATTGTTTCCGATCCAGATGTTATCAAATCTTCTGGTAATTATATTTTCAATGAGTTGGTTTATGGTGAAAGATCCCTTATTGAAGCAAGAGTTAAATCTTGGGATGCTGATGAAGCAATTCTAAGAGTTTCTCATGTTGGTATTGGAGCAACTACAGGAGATGCTTTCTTCCCTGGAGAATTGATTATAGGAAGAGAATCTGGTGCTCAGTATCCAGTACAGCAATTTAATGAAGATAATGTGGTTGATAAATATACCGAGAACGACATATTTGAATCTGAAGCCGATAGCATAATTGACTTCTCTGAAGGAAATCCATTTGGTACATATTAATGTTAGGTAATTATTATTATCATCAAATAATAAGAAAAACGATTATAGCGTTTGGAACGTTATTTAATGATATTCACATCAGGCATACTGATGGTCAAGGAAACGCAGAAAGTGATATTAAAGTGCCTTTGGCGTATGGACCAAGTCAGAAATTTTTAGCGAGATTAGATCAACAAGCAGATTTGAACAAGGCAGTTCAAATAACTTTGCCAAGATTGTCATTTGAGATGACATCAATTAACTATGATCCATCAAGAAAATCAAGTTTAATTCAAACATTTAAAACATGTGATGATGGAAGTAAAGTAAAAAAAGTATTCATGCCGGTCCCATATAATATTGGGTTTGAATTAAATTTACTCTCAAAATTAAATGATGATTCACTTCAAGTTCTTGAGCAAATTCTTCCATATTTTCAACCACATTTTAATTTAACGATAGATTTGATAGATTCTATCGGAGAAAAAAGAGACATTCCTATTGTTCTTGAGTCTATTGGATTTCAAGATGATTATGAGGGAAACTTTGATACAAGAAGAGCATTAATTCATACTTTTAATTTTACCGCCAAAACATACCTGTTTGGCGCAATCGCAGACAGCAGCGATGGACTTATTCGTAAGGTTCAAGTTGATATGTATAGTAATACAGATACTAAAGCTGCTAAGAGAGAAGTTAGATATACTGTTACACCAAAATCAAAAGTAGATAGGAATGATGATGGAGTAATTGACGCGGCAGATCATGCTTTGCTGCAACCTGGTGATGATTTTGGATTCGATGAAGGAATAGAATTCTTCAGTGATGGTAAAACATATAGTGAAGTTCGTCAAACTGATATTTAATAAACATGAAAGATAATTATGAGTCTATTGACAAGGCACTTGATATTGAAAGTGAAATTGTTGAATCAAAACCGATGAAACCTGTTCCACCAAAAGTGGAAAAGGATGATATTAAAAAAGATTATGAATATACTCGTGCTAACTTATATTCTCTCATAGAAAAAGGTCAAGAGGCAATAAATGGAATAATGGAACTTGCTGGGGAAAGCGCAAGTCCAAGAGCATATGAAGTTGCTGGGCAGTTAATTAAATCAGTCGCTGATACTACCGATAAGTTAGCAGATCTTCAAAAGAAACTAAAGGATTTGGAGGAGGATAATACTAAAAAGGGTCCAAATAATGTTACTAATAATGCTTTATTTGTTGGATCAACATCAGAATTATCAAAACTACTGAAGCAAGGTTTTCTAAATAATAATGATTCTGACAGCAAATAATGACGAAAAAATCCTGTAAAAAAGGATACTACTATTGCTTCACTTCTAAGAAGTGTAAAAGAATCCCAATGGGATATCATGTCATGGGTGGCGGTAGACTCATGAAAGATGAAGATCATGAAAATGATGAAGGAAAGAAGAAGAACGGAAATGGGAATGGAAGTCACTCAAATGGCAATGGAAATGGGAATGGGAGCTCTAATGGGAGCTCTAATGGTGGAGGCGGAAACGGAGTCTCTGAAGCATGGAGTGCTAAGTACAAAAAATCCATCGATTGTAATAATCCAAAAGGATTCTCTCAGCGAGCACACTGTGGGGGTAGAAAGAAAGTAAGCGAAGCAACAATGAGTCCTGCTCAAAAAAGAAAGGACACCATGCTGAAGAAAAAATATGATGAGTCTGATATGAAGCAGAATATGATCGATCAGTATGGTAAAGAAGAAGGTACCAAGATTTACTTTGCTACCATCCGTAAACAAGCGATGGATGAAGAGTTGGATAGCAAGGATAAACCATTTATCAAAAAGTTAGTTGGAAAACTCAGAAAAGGATCCAAAACACACGCAAAACAAGCGGATGATTTGGAAAAGGCAATGAATGAGGAATCAAATCCTCGTATTCCTAGAAAAGAGGGGCAACCCGCAAATTCTAAGAAGCATTCTGATCTTTATACTGATGAAAATCCAAAGGGAACTATTCATGGTTTAGGATTTAAAGATGTAGCAACTGCAAAAGCAAGCGTTGCAAAAATCAAAAAATCAAGTCGTTCTCATGCTCATAAAATCCAAGCAGCAATTGCTATGGAACAAAGAGCAAGAGTTATGGGCAAAACCTCTGAAGCAGCAGTATTCAGAAAGTTCATTAATTCAATGAAAAAGAAAACTAAGCAAATGAACGAAGCAAAAGGTGGTGACCATGAAGTCGCTATGGCACAGTCTCAGTTAAAGAAATCTGAAGAAAATATCAAAAAACTCAGAAAAGCATTGGGTAAAAAGGAAAAAGATATTCCTGCTTGGATGCAAGCAAAGATTACTGATACGGCACACGATACTGATGCTGCTGCTGGTTACGTAGACAAAATGGATGAAGAAGTCATTGCTGAAAAGCGTGATGGTAAGTCTGCTAAGGACAAAGGTTATTCACTCCGTGACTGGTTCAAAGGTGGTGGTTGGGTTCAAGCAGGTGGTAAGTACGATGGAAAACCATGTGCTAGACAACCAGGACAAAAAACTAAACCATTTTGCCGTGATGCTGATGATCGAGCCAACATGAGCAAAAAAGAGAGAGAAAGAAGAGCAAAAAAGAAACGTAGAGAAGACCCAATTGCCACTAGAAAAGGAAAAGCAAAAATGGTATCAGCATCTTATTCAAACTGGAGAAACGAACTTCAACTAAACGAAGGCATGGGTCTTGGTATTGCTGCTGGTGCTGCTGCACTCGCTGCTGCACCATATCTTGCTAAAAAGTTTTTGAAACCAAAAGCAGATAAAGCACTTCAACGTGGAAGAAACGAACTTCATCTTAAGGGAAATCCTATTGGTGCTGGAGCAAGAGGTCTTGACAAACAATCCTATGAACCAGAAGGTGAAGTTGTAACTGAACGCGATGCTTGGGGAACAGGTCCCTGTGACAATATAAGGTGTGCTGATGGAAAAGTTCGCAGTCCTCAGGAACTTGAAAAATTAAGACAGCAGAACTTGAAGAAAAAAGGAATTACTTTAGATAAAGCACATTACGAACCAGAAGGTGATTTGGTTGATGAAGGCAAGAAAGATGCTTGCTACTATAAGGTCAAGTCTAGATATTCTGTTTGGCCAAGTGCTTATGCTTCTGGCGCTCTAGTTAAGTGTCGTAAAGTTGGTGCTAAGAACTGGGGTAATAAAACTAAGAAAGAAGGTTATGAGTTCTCCAACTGGAGAGATGACTTTCAAGCAACTGAATATGAGTCTGTAGATATTATCAAAGCAGAACCACTGAAACCAACTGATGGTATCGGTAGCAGAATGCTTGGTGAAGCAAAAAAGTGCTGGAAGGGTTACAAGAAAGTAGGAACCCAAAAACTCTTCGGTAAGACTTACAACCGTTGCGAAAAAATCAAAAAGGAAGAAGTCGAAATCCAAGAAGCAATTCCTGGATACGATAAGTATGATGCTGCTATGGAAAATATTAGGAGTAAGGGATTAAAGGGTTCAAAATTAGTCAAGGCATTAAAAGATGCTGCCCTATTAAGACCCAAAACTGAAAAAGAAGTAGATCAAAAGATTCCTGAATCACATGAATTAGGTGAAGACTGGCAGAAGTCAAACCGTAATGATGGTGTTGACGGTATGAGTCAGAAATCTGTTAATGCTTACAAGCGTGAGAATCCAGGTTCCAAACTGAAGACTGCCGTAACTGGTAAGGTCAAGAAAGGAAGTAAGGATGCAAAGAGACGTAAGTCTTTCTGTGCTCGTTCTGATGGTCAGAGAAAGATGCACAATATTGATTGTAAGAAAACTCC
>CEOW01016180.1_pt1 | contig 50329 bp, 70 predicted proteins | sample 530621 | NCBI WGS metagenome assembly CEOW01 (sample SAMEA2620734, study PRJEB7988) | marine metagenome | isolation source: saline water (ENVO:00002010), including | reverse complement strand
GAAGAGAATACAGAGTTTAGAATAAAATGGCCACGTGGACAACTAGGTTCACTGCCCGCTGATTCTGAGCAATTCATGATGATCGAAGATCTTTATAAGACAACAGACAAGTTAAATAAACATATTGAGAATATGGCTTTAAATAAAGTAAACATCGAGTTTTTAAGAGGACAGATGGACAAGGTTTTGATAGATATTGAAAAGCTCAAAGATGCAAATAGAGATCTTGGATACACAAACGGAAAGAAGAAAGCAGAATGATAGGTTTATTTTTTACAGGAATAATTGTTTCAATTATAGTTTTATCAATATTAATTTATGCGAGGAAATATGATTGAGTCTATAGTGGCCCTGCTAATGTTTGTAAACGGAGAGATCAAGGAACACTTAATTCAGGAAAACATGGCTGCGTGCCTTCGTGGGAAGCGTCACGCGGAGAGGGAGTATTCTGAATCTGTATCTTACAAATGCTACAAGGGTAAAGCAGAGACAGAGATCTACAAAGGGAGAAAAGGTATCAAGTCCTTAATATTAGAATAATGATATATTTATTAAAAAAACTTTTAGGATTTGATATACTAGAAAAACGAATTAGAATCTTAGAAAGAAAAAACTATTGGAGGGAAAAATATAAACATGGCTTATCTGAACGCAAACATTCCTCCAATATATTGTAAAATCAGAAAAGAATATCTTTATGACATGGATGAAAAATATAAAAAACTTAGTAGTGACTGTGTTATCTTTGGTCTTACTTCCATTTCAGGTCGTGCAATATTATTTAACATTATGCTTCCAAATGGTGCGTGCTATTGGAGGTTGCCTATTTCAGCGTTTTTTCAAAAACGTTTTTCTAGAGCCGAAGTGCCGGATATGTCAACACAGCAGTTGGAGTTGTGGAACTCTTTTAGCTATTGGCCTAGTGTTCATTGCTTTGATTGGTTGGATGGTTTAAATGGCAAATTTCTGGGCCTTGATAAAAAGTTTTATCATGGACAGTATTTATTCACTATTGATTGGGCCCATCCAGATACTAATATCTTGGACGTTGAACATTCTGAAATACCTCAAGAACATAAGTGTGCGCATATATTGGCTCTCACTAATGGCAATTATGCAGCTCAGCCTAATAATCGTTGCCTGTGGCACGTTAATAGTTATACTGTTGATAACAGCTGGCCAGACTATAAAGTACAAACTACTTACTGGGATGCGGAAGATACAAAAATGGTAACAGAAGATTCAGATAGAATGTTCTATCAAATGAATGATAAAGACAAAAAATAATTTTTTAGATACAGATCAATTTGAAAATTTAAAAAAACTTTTGTTTAGTTTTGATGTTCCTTGGTATTTCTATGAGTATGCTACATTAGAATCTGATAAAGACTTCTTTTATTGCCATACATTATTTGACGAAGAACAAATAAAAAGTAATTTTTTTAATTTTATAGCATTGCCAATATTAGGTAAATTAAATTTTAAAAAACTTTTAAGAATAAAAATGAATATGTATACAGCTAATCCACAAATAATTGTTAGAAAACCTAGCTTTCATGTTGATTTTAAATTTCCGCATAGGGTTGCATTACTTAACATAAACAGTAATAATGGGTATACAGAGTTTGAAAATGGAGAAAAGTTTGTTTCGAATGAAAATGAATTAATTGAATTTGATGGAAAACTTAAACATAGAGCTATATCACAAACTAATACAGATGTTAGAATCAACATTAATATAAATCTTATATGAACTTATCACGTAATTTTACACTTCAAGAATTAATTAAATCCGACACTGCTGTCAGGCTTGATATCAACAACAATCCTAACTCAGGTCAAATAGAAAAACTAAAAGCACTTTGTGAAAATATTCTACAGCCGGTACGTGACCATTTTGGTAGGGTCAAGGTGACAAGCGGCTTCCGTAGTGAACAGCTGTGTCTAAAGATAGGTAGCTCTGTAAATTCACAGCATGCCAAAGCTGAGGCGGCTGATTTCGAATGTATGGGAACAGATAATGCAGAGCTAGCTGATTGGATTAATAAGAATTTAGACTACGATCAGTTAATATTAGAGTTCTATACTCCAGGCGAGCCAAACAGTGGATGGATACATTGCAGCTATACTACTGACCAACCAAGAAAACAATTCTTACACGCATACAAATCAGAGGGAAAAACTAAATATAAGCCCGTAATTGGTTCTGCAAAAGACCTTGTCTAAAAACCCCATAGCAAAAAATCTAAGGTCTAGATTATATAAATTAAAGGTGGTATTATCAAAGAAGTTGTACAACCGCAAAAAGGAGAAGATACACACTCTCAAAGCGGCCGCTAAAAAGGAGGACTAATGGCAAAGCAAGGAACTTGTTGGGACGGATACGTTCAAAAAGGCATGAAGAAAAAAGGTAACAAGATGGTGCCTAACTGTGTGCCTGCAGGTAAAGTTATGAAAGCAGCCATGGGCAGAGCTGCATTCTCCGAAACAACATCAAAAGCACCTGGAACTAAAATGAAGCAAGAACCTTATATCGGTTCATACATGCATTCTGAATTGGCAGGTAAAAAAGTAAACAACGCGTCTTTAGTTAAATACTACGGACCTTTATTAAAGGGATTTAAAAATGGCTAGAACAGAAGGTTTGAGACCTATTGGTGAAAGTATAAGAAAAATAATTGAAAAGGTACAAAAGGAACGTGCTGACAGAAAAAAGAAAAATAAATCAATTAGAACACAACCCAAACTACCTGGTATGAAAACAGGTGGTCTAACAGATTACTATAAAGATATATTATAATGGCTACATCAGGAACTACATCATTTGATCTAGATATAGATGATATTATTCAAGAAGGCTATCAACGTTGTGGTGTAAGAACAAATTCTGGTTATGATTTAAAATCTGCACGTACAAGTTTAAATTTGTTATTTGCAGAATGGGGAAACAGAGGTATTCATCTTTGGAAGGTTGAATTAAATGAAAAAGCATTAGTTTCAGGACAAGCTACCTACACTGTAGCATCTGACGTAAGCGATGTATTAGAGGCGTTTATTTCATCAACTCTTACGGCTTCTGATAGTTCAGATACACAAGATGTATCACTTACAAAAATTGATAGATCTGCATATGCAGCGATTCCTAATAAATTATCAACAGGAACTCCTTCACAATATTATGTAGATAGACAAACAACTCCAAAAATAAGTTTGTATCAAACACCAGATTTAAATACTTACACTGCATTGAAATATTATGTTTTAAAAAGAATTGAAGATGCAGGTGCTTACCACAATCAGGCAGATGTTGCTTACAGATTTTTACCATGTATGGCTGCAGGGTTAGGATATTATTTATCTATGAAAATTAACCCACAATTAGTGCAACAGAATAAACAAATATATGAAGATGAAATGAAAAGAGCTTTAGATGAAGACGGTCAAAGAACGTCTGTTTACATAAGTCCACAATCATTTTATCCATCAGGAGTTTAATAATGGGAACATTTGCAACAGGTAAAAGATCAAAAGCTATATCTGATAGATCAGGCATGGAATTTCCGTATGAAGAAATGGTCAAGGAGTGGAATGGATCATTAGTTCATTACACAGAGTTTGAGCCAAAACATCCTCAGATAAGAAGAAGACGTACAGTTGCTGATGCCATTGCTCTTCAAAACCCAAGAGTTATGAAGTTTCAACAACCAACACAAAAATTTTTAACAGCTGGTGATGGAACAGTTTCAGATAGTGGAGGAGCTTCAGTAGGTGTTGCAGATTTAAGTTTACCAGGCGAATTTGCTTTTAAAACACAAGAGTTTCAAACAACATCAAATGGTTTAACCACTACTATACATAGCATGGTTCCTGAGGATCCTTCTTTACAAAATGTAAGAAGACAAGCTAGAGTATTAATTGGAAACGTAACAGTGAGTATATCGTAATGGCCGTAACACATTCAAATTTTTTAACACAAGTCAGAAATTATACAGAAGTAAGTAGTAATGTATTGACTGATGCAATAATTCAAGACTTCATAAGAAGTGTTGAGTTAGATGTAGCAGGTAAAGTGGACTATGACGACACAAGAAAATATGCAACATCAACTTTTACAGCTGGCAATAGAGCCGTTTCTATGCCCGCTGATGCTTTAGTTTTAAGATCTGTTGAACACATTGGTTCAGGAGGTGGTAGAACTTTTTTAGAAAAAAGAGATACAAGTTTTATATCTGAGTTTAACGGAACAGGAAGACAAGGCACACCAAAGTATTTTGCTAATTACGATGCGTTTAATATAATAGTGGCTCCAGTTCCTGCTGCTGCAGATACAGTTCAAATAAATTATATAAAAAATCCACCAGAATTTACTTCAACTAACCAGACGTTTTTGGCTAAATACCAAGAGTCTATGTTGTTACATGGTGTCCTTACTGAGGCATATAGCTTTTTAAAAGGTCCCGACAACCTATACAACCTGTATAAAGGTAAGTATAATGAAGAATTACAAAATTTTGCCTTACAACAAATGGGCAGAAGAAGACGTGCGGAGTATGATGATGGTGTACCAAGAGTAAAAGTGCCATCACCATCTCCAAACAATTAATTTAAAAAGGAGGCCTTATGGCAATAACAACTAACGCAATCTGTAACTCTTTCAAAAAAGAATTATTAGAAGGAGCACATAAATTCCAAAACCCAGGTGGTAGCACGTACAAATTAGCTATGTATACTAACTCTGCGTCTTTAGGAAAATCTACTGTAGGCTATGCTACACCAAATGAAGTATCATCGCCTTCAGGATACACAGCTGGTGGAAAAGCACTAGTAAACGTGGGAACATCTTTAGCGACAAATACAGCTATTACTGATTTTGCTGATTTATCATTTGTAGGTGTAACACTTACTGCAAGAGGAGCATTAATTTACAACACAACAACTGCTGGTGGTTCAAACACTACTGACGCTGTTTGTGTTTTAGATTTTGGCGGAGATAAAACAGCGACTTCTGGAACTTTTACAATTCAGTTCCCTGCATTTACTACTTCTGCTGCGATTCTTAGAATAGCATAAGGGGTAAAATGTTTTTATGTCAAATACTTGGGGATCACTCACTTGGAACGCTGGTAACTATGGAGCACAAAATGACTTCACAGTTGTTGTTTCTGGTGTAAGTGCATCCTCAAGTGTTGGCAATGAAACAATAGAACTCAATACTCAACAATCAGTAACAGGTATAGCTTCTTTATTATCTGTTGGATCATCAACAATAGATTTACTTAACAATGGTTGGGGTGCAAACACTTGGGGTTTCAGTGAGTGGGGACAAGTTGGAAATCTTGTAACTGGTTCAAGTTTATCTTCAAGCATTGGAGCTGCAGTAGCATCAATTGATGTTTCAGTTGATGTAACTGGACAATCATTAACTTCATCTATAGGTAATGAAGTTGTTACAATCAATCAAACTTTAATAACAACTGGACAAGCTTTATCTTCAAGCATAGGTGTTGCTGATGCTGCTCCTGATGCAATGATAGTAGGGCAAGCATTAACTTCAGCTATTGGAAGCGTAGTTGCTGAAGGTGTAATAGAAGTTGGATGGGGTGGAGATAGTTGGGGTGAAAACCAATGGGGTGAATTAAATGCACCAACAGTTTCTGTAACAGGACAATCGTTAACTACTGCCATTGGCTCAGAAACAATGTCAGCGAATGCAGATGTTGATGTAACTGGACAATCGTTAACAATATCTCAAGGTGATGACACTTCTGGAACATCGCATACTCAACAAGTTACAACTGCAGGATTACTGCAAATGTCTTCTGGATCTAGTGTTATTGGTATTGGTGTACCTGTTACTGGGATTACTGCATCTACAAGTATAGGAGTAGCAACTGTTGATGAATCAATTTTAACAGGAGAAGGTTGGGGTAGAGATTCCTGGGGTAACTTAGGATGGGGTGTAAATTATTCTGCTCTTGCCACAGGTCAATCTTTAACATCATCAATTGGAAATGAAGATGCATCAACTGACTTTACAGCAAACGTAACTGGTCAATCACTTTCATTAACTTTAGGAACTTTCTCAATACAAGTTGATCAAGATATTTCACTGACTGTGTCTGAACACACAATGACTTCATCAATGGGATCTCCATCTCTAGAACAATCAACAACTGAAGAGGTGACAGGACAAGCTTTAACAAGTGCTATTAGTTCTGCAGAGGCATTCCAAAACACACCTGTTGATGTGACAGGTATTGCAATGAATATGGCACTTGGCAATGACGCTCTTGTACAGAGCACTGTAGAGCCAGTTACAGGTCAAGCATTATCAACAAGTATTGGTAATGCCACTGAAATACCTGCTCAAATTGTTGGGGTATCTGGCTTATCTTTGACGTCAGCAATGGGAGAAGAGGCCACTCAATCTAATGCAAATGTAGCTGTTACAGGCATAGTCTTGACTAGCTCTGTAGGCGACCCTAATATTACACCATGGCAAGAGGTTGACTTAGGAGTTACAAATGTTTGGACTACAGTTGATTTGGCTGCTTAGATAATGTAAAATAAGAACTTATTAAGGAGAATTTTTTATGGCATCAAGTTATTCATCAGATCTAAAATTGGAGCTAATGGCTACCGGTGAAAATGCGGGTACATGGGGCGACAAAACAAATACAAACTTAAATTTAATTCAACAAGCCGTATCAGGTTTTGAACAAGTTACACTATCAAGTGGTGGTACACTTGCTCTTGTAATGTCAAATGCTCAATTATCAAATGCAAGAAACATGGTTATCAAATTTGCAACTGCAACAATTGCAGCGAGCACAGTTTGTACTATTCCAGATTCAATAGAAAAATTTTATATCTTTGATGCAACAGGTTTAACTAATCCTGAAAATTTAACAATCAAAACTGCTTCAGGTTCAGGATTTACTTTAGACGCTGCAAAAATTTATGCAGCTTATGCAGACGGAACAAATTTAAATGAAGTGTCATTAGACACTTTAGGTGGCACAGTAGCTGCAGCACAAATTGCTGATAGCGCAGTGACCACTGCAAAAGTTGCGGATGATGCGATAACTAGTGCAAAAATTGCGGATGATGCTGTTGTAGCCGCAGCTATTGCGGATGGTGCAGTAGGTACTGCTAATATTGCGGATGATGCTGTGACTGCTGATAAACTTGCAAACACTGCCGTAACTGCTGGAGATTATACAGTTGCATCAATTACTGTAGATGCTCAAGGAAGAGTAACAGCGGCTTCGTCTGGAGCTGCAGGTGGAGGAGGATTCGCTCCTTTCAGAAACACAAGTTCAGGAAGTGGTACACACACTACTCAAGCTAACGCTTCTAAAATGATGGTCTACCTAAGAGGTGGCGGAGGCGGAGGCGGAGGCCAGGCTCAGTGGACGGGCCAGGGCGGAGGAGAAGGTGGCGGAGGCGGATACGGCCTTTCGGTTCACGATTGCTCTGGATCACAAGGTCATGCATACTCATTAGGTAATGGTGGAAGTCCAGGAAATGCTGGTAACCCAGGTAATGGTGGAAGTGCGGGTAACGCATCTAACTTCGGATCACCATCAACTTTTATTACTGCTAACGCAGGTAACGCAGGTAACGGAGGAAGACATCCCAACCAAGGTGGTAACTCAAATCCAGGAAGTCCTGGTAATCATACCATCAACTCAGGAAACCATACGTTGGGATCTAATTATACACCTGCAGGTTTATATACTCTACCAGCATCAACACAAAATGGTGGTAACAACCAACAAGCAGGTGGTACAGGTCACTTATTTGTATTTGAAAGTATTTAAAGGAGATTATTATGGCATACTTATTATTTAAAGCAGACTCTGCAAATCAAACAGGAGTTCTCCAAGCAATGGCTGCGGATCAAACTGCCATTGATAATGCCGTATGGATAAACGGAGAATCGCATCAACAAATAGATATTTCTACAGATCAATATAATCAAATTAAACAAGATCTTTTAGTTCCTGAGTCTTATGATGATAGTAACAATATAACTTGGCGTGATATGTCAGAAGTTGGACAAGCACCTATTTGGTCAACAGAAGATTTAGAACAACAAAGAGATAATATTGTTTCTCAGTATCAAACAATAAAAAGTAATTGGCCAAGTCATCCAAAGATGTCTGAGATTGATTCTGCTATTTCTCTTTTTCAAGGATTAGATTTTTCTGCTGTAGGTGGTACTGATGACAAAAATCCTTGGTATTATGCTTATCAAGCAGATAGTTCTTATTTACATATTTATGAAATAATGTAATAGTTCTGCTTTATGCAGATCACATTTGAAGCTCCTGGAGCACTTATTAAATCATTAGATGATTGTAAACCAGAGCCTATAAGTCAGCATATTCCAAGCTGGTTTAGAAACATAAAACACACAAAAGAGGTTAAAACTGTAAAAGGCTGTATGCCTTTTATGGATGCTCTGACTATGGGCTATGCATTGAAAATAACTCACGACATGTGGGTGCAGCATAAAAAAGGTGAAGACGGTAAGTATTTTACAGATGTCAGGTATGGTAACCCAGATACTTACGATCCAGTTTTAATATCAAGATTAGGTCTCGAGTTTCCAACTGGTTTTCAAGCCCACAACCCAAATCAATTAAAGGATTCATATATGGTAGAAAAAAATGGTGGACACCAAGCTGCTGTTTTAAAATTTTCAAATCCATGGAGAATCAAAACACCTCCTGGTTATTCGACTTTGTTTATTGCACCAATGAATAATCATGATGACAGATTTCAAATTGTATCGGGTGTTATTGAAACAGACACTTGGGATAATCAAATTAATTTGCCGTTTATTGTAAACTCTGAAAAGCATCCACAACTAGATACAATAATCAAAAGAGGAACTGTAATAGCACAATGCATACCTTTCAAAAGAGACGATTGGAAAATGAATATTGAAGAACAAGATATGAATAAAAGAGCATTAAAAATTATTGACCACATGGTGTCTGTATGGAGATTTTACCAAGATAAGTATTGGATTAAAAAAAAATGGAGATAAAAAGATTTATAAGAATCTTTGATGGTTTTTTAAACGATGACCAAAACGCCAAGTTTTTAAAATTTATAAAATCTAAAACATCACATCCTGGCACAATCATAACAGATGAACATGGAACTTTAGCTGAAGATGATAGTGTGCGTAATGTAGAAGTAATAGGTTTAGATTTAGATTCAGATCCAGCGACAAGCTTTTGGTTTCACATAACTAAATATCTTACACAAAATCTAATGAACAACTACAAAGAAGTTACTGGAAGTAAATATTTAAATCCTGTCAGTATAGAAAACCCACAAATTTTAAAGTACCCACCTGGTGGTAAATATAATGTTCATGTAGATTATTATAAAACATTACCAAGAATGTTGAGTTTGATTTTATTTATAAACGATGATTATGAAGGTGGAGATCTAATAATGCATAATTCAAATAGCACTGAGACTGAAAAAATAGAGAAAAAGAAAAATAGGTGTGTTGTATTTCCAAGTAACCATTTGTACCCACACGCTGTTACACCAGTCACTAAAGGGACAAGATATACAATGGTAACATGGATACAATAAAAAATAACAGATATAAAATATTAAAAAACTTTTTGAATAAATTTGAATTAGATTTATTTAAACAGTACTGCAGGATACAACTTATAAACACTACCTATAATAATATAAGTTGGCCTCTTACGAAGGAGGACGAGAAAAAAATAGAACCATCTAACAGATTTAAAATTACACACAAATACGATGTAGTGATGGAATCTTTATTAGAATGTAAAAAAGAATTTATAGAGAAAGCTACTGGACTAAAACTATTTTCATCTTATTCTTTGTGGAGACCTTATCAAATAGCAAGCGATGTAGCTAAATCAAAAAGAGATGGAGCAAAAGAAGTAAGTGTATTTTTAAATATTGAAACAGATGGAGAAACATGGCCAATAATTTTAGATGGTAAAACAGTTAATTTTGATGAAGGTGATGCATGTATTTTTTTAGATGAGTGCGATCCGTATAGAGAGGAATTTAAAGGTAATTATACATCACAAGTTGAACTATATTATGTAGACCAAGATGGTCCTTTTAAAGATTGCAAATTTAACAAAAGACAATATATTGGTTGCCAATATGAAGATACAAAGAAATAATGGTGAACATCACCTAATTTTTTCTGACGAGGAAATTGAAACAATAGTAAAGAATAAAAAATTAATTTTTTCGCACATAGCTATGAAAAGATTTGTAAATGTTTTAGCAGACATTTGTGCTTATGCCATGAATGCAATACCTAAAAAATACAATCAATTAAATAACGAAGATGATGAAATAAAACTTGATGAATAATGTCCAATTATTGTTTCCAGAATATTTTTGTTATTTTCAAAACCTACCTTTAGATAATAAGGAACTTCAAAAACATCTTGAACAAATAGAATATAAAAAAACTTTTCAAAGTAGAGGATGTTATACCTCTGTCGAATATAACTTTATAAAAACATTAGAACTGAATTATGAGAAAGTTTTTAATGAGTATATTCAAAAAGGTTTTGATCAGTTAGGTATCAAAAACAAATTCAAAATTGCTAGGTCGTGGGTTACAAAGGTTACTCCTGATTCAGAGTCTGAATATCATACACATTCTAATTATTTCATGTCAGCTGTGTATTATCCAAAAGGAGATAAAGATAATTCTATTAATTTTAGAAAAACATTACCTATCCTTTGGGGTGTTGATACTGATAGAAATTTTTTACATAATCAAACAGAGACTGTTAAAATTTCTGCTGGAGATTTTATTATGTTTCCTGCAAGTCTTTTACATAGAGTAAATCTTAACAAAACAAATTATAACAGATATAGTATAGCCATGAACATTCAACCAGTGGGAACAGTAGGAAGTAACGATTCACAATATGAGTTTTAAATTAGAACCTTTGTTTGCTTATCCTGTAATGATTACAGATGAAAGATACAATCTAAAAGAGGAGGAAAGAAACTTTATAGAATTACAAGATAGTATTTTTAACGGTAATAATAATATTTCATCAAATAGGTATATACTTGATGAGCCAAATTTAGAAGGATTGAAAAGATGGATTAAATTTTATGTTTCAAGATATTATTATGATGTGATGCAATTTACAGATTCAGAACCTTACATTACACAATCATGGGTCAATTTCACAAAGATGGGAGAAAGACACGGAGTACATTGCCATCCAAATAGTTTTTTAAGTGGAGTCTTTTATCTAGATGAAAATGAAACTCAAATTGAATTTTCAAACTATGATTCAATATTTAAAAACCTAGAACCTAGAATGAAACAAGGTAATATATTTAATTCACATTCGTGGAGATACCCAACAAAAAAGAATGCTTTATTTCTTTTTCCTTCTACCTTGTGGCACAGCGTAAGCCCAAACCAAAATCAAAAGACTAGAATATCTATATCTTTCAATACCTGGATAAAAGGTGAAATGGGCAGAGAAGAAGACTTGACTAGCCTCAAACTTTAAATGAACATTACAATATGCTATAATACGGCATGCCATTAACAAGTGTTCAAATACGACCAGGATTCAATAAGCAGGTGACCGAAACAGGTGCTGAAGGTCAATGGGTCGATGGAGATAATGTTAGATTTAGATATGGTTTACCTGAAAAAATAGGTGGATGGCAACAATTAACTTCAAGCACATTAGTGGGAGCTGCAAGGGCTCAACATATTTGGTCAGATCTTGATGGCAGATCTTATGCTGCTGTTGGAACACACAAAGCATTGTTTGCTTATTACTCAGGACAATTTTACGATATTACTCCATTAGACTCAGCAGTAACAGGAGCTACCTTTACAATAAACAGTGTAAGTGCTCCACAGACAATAACAGTAAACAAAGCTTTACATGGTTTGGTAGCAGGTGATTTATTTACATTTACTTCAGTGACTGTGCCTAATGGTTCTGGATATGCAACAACAGTATTTACAGATAATCCATTTGAAGTTTTAACTGCAACGTCAAACTCATTTACAATACAAGTTTCAGTTGCTGCAGGAGGGACGACAACGGCCACCGGATCAGCGACCATCAATCCTTATGCTGGATTTGGACCTTTGACACAAACATTTGGTTTTGGTTTTGGTACTGGACAATGGGGAGGTACAGTTTCAGGAGCAGTTACTACACAACTTAATGGTGCGCTAACTGCCTCTGGAGGTAATAACGGGTCTTTAACAAATATTACTTTAGTGTCTACTTCTGGATTGCCTGCTTCAGGAACAGTAGCAATAGGATCAGAATTAATTTCTTATAGTTCTATCTCTAGCAATGACATAGTAATTTCATCAAGAGGTGCTTCAGGAACCACTGCAGCATCACACAGTAACGGAGCTACAGTGACTGATGCATCTAATTTCATAGGATGGGGTCAAGCAACAACGACCTCTACTGTAGTTCTAGATCCTGCTTCATGGTCCTTAGATAATTTTGGACAGCAACTTATTGCAACAAATAAAAATGGAAAAACTTTTTCTTGGAATCCGATAGCAGCAAATACCAATGCTTTGAATACACGAGCAACTGTAATAAATGGAGCACCGACTGCTTCCGTTTTATCAGTTGTATCTGAAAGAGATCGACATTTGATTATGTTGGGAACTGAAACAACAGTAGGCGATGTAAATACACAAGATCCAATGTTCATAAGGTTCTCTGATCAAGAAAATACTGGGTCTTACACACCTACGTCCACAAACACAGCTGGTACTTTTAGACTAGATAGTGGTACAAAAATTATTGGAGCTGTAAGAGGTAAAGATTACATCCTTATACTAACCAACACATCTGCTTATTTAATGCAATTTGTTGGCCCACCTTTTACATTTTCTATTCGTCAAGTTGGTTCTAACTGTGGAGCTATTGGACAACACTCTATCAAACATGTAGATGGAGCAGTTTATTGGATGGGTCAAGCAGGGGGTTTCTTTGTATTTGATGGTACCGTAAAATCTTTACCTTGCCTTGTAGAGGATTTTGTATTTACAACAAACGGAAATAATCTAGGAATAAATTACAATGCTGGAGAGACTGTCTTCTGTGGTTATAATACTTTGTATTCAGAATTAAATTGGTTTTACCCAAAAGCTGGAAGTTCAGAAGTAGACAGAGTGGTTACTTATAATTATGCTGAGAACGTTTGGACTACAGGGACTTTAGCTAGAAGCACTTATTATGATGCAACCTTATTTGACAATCCGTATGCAACAGAATTTCAATCATCAAGTGTGCCTAATTTTCCAACAATAAATGGAGTCACAAATGCAAATGGTGCATCCATCTACTATGCTCATGAAATTGGAACTAATCAAGTTGACTCCACTGGCACATCCACAGCAATTACTTCATTTATTCAATCTGGAGATTTTGATTTAGACGTAGAAGGTAACGGTCAGTATTTTATGAGCATGAGAAGATTTGTGCCTGATTTTAAAATACTTACTGGAGATGCTAAAATATCAATATTACTTAAAGATTTCCCAGTTGATAATGAAACATCATCACCTTTAGGGCCCTTTACAATTAACAGTTCAACAACTAAAGTAGACACTAGAGCTAGAGCAAGATTTGCTAGTTTGAAAGTAGAAAACACTGCAACAAACCAGAGTTGGAGATATGGCACATTTAGAGCAGACACTCAACCAGATGGACAAAGATAATGATTAATGTAATGAACAGAGATGGTTTGATATCTACGTCAGGCACTAGTGATTTAACAAGATTAATAAATGATCAAAAAATGCAAGCTGCAGGTATAGTGCCAAGAAATATGGATTTATTTGCACAAAGATTTGATCAATCAGCTCCAGTTGGAATAGCTCCTATCTACAACAATATGCAATCTAATAATATAGTCCAAAATACTGCTAAAAATTTTATAAAAAATAAAATACTAAATAAAATTAATTTACCTAAAATAGGCAATCTACCAATTATTGGTCCAGGCAGTCTTGCGCTTGGAATAGCAACTCAGGTACTACCACCTGAGGATCCTATAACAGCAGCATCGAGAAGTTACTTCGAGGGTCTGTATGGGACTGATGATATTGGTAGAATACAACAAGGAGATTTAATGGCAGGTTATAATCCTATTTCAGGTGGTCTCTTATATGATTTGACTGGTGGTAAATTTGGTAAAGAAAGAACAATAGGTTTAGATAAAGCTTACGATAAAAGAATTAAAACCATAAAAGAAAAAGGAATTCCAAGACTGCTAAAAGCAGGTAAGGACCCAACAAATCTTCTCAACAGGATAAAACTTTTAGAAGAAAGAAAATCAGCTGATGCAAAAGCTTTGAATCAAATCAAGAGTAGTGGAGGTAAAGCACCTGCCTCTGTTAAAAAAACAGGAGGAGGAGGAGAAGGAGGTTCACCTGCACAAATGGCCAAAGCAAAAGCAGCTTCAGTAGCTGCAAGTAATAAAGCCTCACAAGAAAGAGGTAGAGCACTCCATGGCTAAAATAAATATACAAATACCAGAACCAAAAGAAGAATATGATGTATCAAACCAAAGACAGATACAGGAGGCTTTAAGCACGCTTAAAGATGTGTTAAACACATCGTTTCTAAATGAACTAAAAGAAGAACAAGAAAGATTTAATTTTTTTATATATGGCTAATACTTACAAAAATGCAATGTTTGATCTTACAAATACAAACGCAACAACTGTATACACAGTGCCCACTAATGCCACTTCGATTGTAAAAGCCATACAAACAACAAACATTCATTCTGGTGCGATTGACGTTACAGTATTTACTGTGGACTCATCAGATTCAAATGCAGAATTTGAAGTTGCTCTGGTGAATTTAGGATCTAAGACTGTAGAAAATTTAGTTAAAAGCAGTATGGTTTTAGAGTCTGGAGATGCAATAAAAATACAGGCTGCTACTGCTGATAAGATAGCAGGTATAGTGTCAGTTCTTGAGATTACTAGAGAATAATGGCTAAGCGTAAATTCGTTAATTTTATACCAAGACCAAAACCTAAAAAGCGTCCTGGTCGACATAAAAAAAGTCTTAACAAAAATGAGAAAAGGGATTATAAGAAATACAACCGCCAAGGTCGTTGATGAAGTATACTATTTTCCAAGATTCTATATTTGTAGATAATTTTGAAGATGAACAATTTCATGAGTTAAGTAAAAAAATTTTATCGGATGAAAAAGAAAAAGGTATTGGAGTTCATAAATCAAATGAACATGGGTATCAAACACCAAATATAACTAATAAGTATTTAGAGAATAAACTTTTACAATGGTCAGCCACAGTATTTAGTAATGACTTCTTTTATAAAAGAGGTTTTGAAATAAATTTTTTAAACATGTGGATAAATGACAATAATCAATATTCATATAATCGAGAACATAATCATAGTAATTCACATTTTTCTGGAGTTTATTATGTAGAATGTCCACCGGACACAGGACACATATATTTTAAAAGACCAGACTATTCGTCTACAATGTCAGGCTTATGGGAATATTTCGATGATATGAATGAGTTTAGTTGCATGCACCCTCTAAAAAATTATAAAAATCAGTTTTTACTTTTCCCATCATATATGGTACATGGAGTTACCCATAATCCATTAGATAAGACTAGGATTACGGTTGCTTTTAATATAAAATTAAAGTTTAAAGATAATTAAAGGAAACAACATGAGTGAAATAAAAAGAATACCAGCTGAGGCAAAAGAAGTTATAAAACACAAAAAGACTGGTCAAGTCTATGAGAGTAAAGAAGCTTTTGATGCAGATGTAGCTGATCCAAACACTGAAACTACGCAAGATGACTTTTCACAACACGTGGAAATAACTGTTGCAAAATTGACATTGTTTGGTAGTACAAAAGAATAATGAATCCTAGAGGTGGTACTGAGCTACAGTTCGAAATGCTTCGAAAGCATTGCGATAATAAGTTATTAGATCAAACTCAAATATGTACATCGGTGCCTGGAAAAGTTCCTCTAGATCCAGATAAATTAAATATTCTTTGGCAAAAAAATTCATACGACCAACCTAACCTTCATGAGTTTTTTGGTAATCCAAAAAGACATAAGGAATATGATTGGTACATATTCAATTCACATTGGTGTTATGAGAAGTTTAGATACTTTTATAGAATACCAACAGAGAGATCAATGGTTATCAAAAATGGTAGCGCACATTTTCCAGAAAGAAAAATATATAAAAAAGGTGATCCAGTAAAACTATTATTCCACTCAACTCCATGGAGAGGACTAAACGTAATGCTTGGTGCAATGCAATACATAAAAACACCTAACGTAACTTTAGATGTTTACTCAAGCACAAAAATATATGGACAAGAGTTTTATGAACAAAACAATTATAAATACCAAGCACTATTTGATCAAGCAGAGAAGTTACCAAATGTAAATTACATGGGTTATAAACCTCATGAATATATTTTAGATAGAATTACTGATTATCAAATGTGGACTTACCCGAGCGTCTTTGAAGAAACCTTTGGTATTGGTGCATTAGAAGCAATGAGTTCAGGATTATATATGGTTACAACAAACTACGGTGCATTATATGAAACATGTGCAGAGTGGCCTATCTATGTAAACTTTACAAATAATTATGAAGCTTTATCAATTTTATTTGCAAGTGCTATTGATTCTGCATGTGCACATCTACATTCACCTATAATACAAGAACATTTAGAGGAACAACAGAAGTATGCAAAAAGATTTTACTCCTGGGAGAAAAAAGGAAAAGAATGGGAGGCATTTTTGAAAGGAGCACTGCGTGGACGATAAAGATAATATACAAGGATACGATCATGATGAAGTCACAAAACCAATTTGGAAAAACAAACAAGAGACTTTTGTAAACGAAGATACTTATCAAACATTAAAAGACATAAGAACTGATACAGGACCTATGGGTTATGATAAATCTGAGGTGTCAAAAAATGTAATATTTTTAGCAACACCTTGTCATTCAGAAGTATCTTTACACTACGTGCAATCTCTAATTAATTTTACAAAATTATGTCATAAGAAAAAAGTAAATTATGAGGCACAGATAATGAAGTCATCATTAGTAACACAAGGTCGAAATTTATGTGTGTCGGGGTTTCTTGAAAGCAAATGCACGCATCTTTTGTTTATAGATTCGGACATACACTTCAATCCAAAATCAATATTTAAAATGTTAGATGCTGATAAGGATGTGATATCTATACCTTATCCTCTTAAGACATTGCTTTGGAATAAAGCTTTTCAAGCAATGAAACAAGGTAGAATAAAAACACCTGAGGAACTAGCGCAAAGCATGAACACCTATCCTATGAAAGTTCCTGATGATAAGGATATTCAAGTTAAAGATGGCATCATCGAAGTTACACACAGTCCCACTGGTTGCATGTTAATTAAAAGGTCAGTTTTCGATAAATTAATAAAAGCATATCCAGAAAAAGACATACGGCAAAATACAGTCATCAATGGAGAGGTAGTGAAAAAGAAGCATATGTGGAATTTTTTTGATACACTTCATGACCCAGTTACAAAGACTTATTTAGGAGAAGATTTTGCCTTCTGTAAGCTGTGGAAGGATATTGGGGGCAAATGTTATGCATATGTACTTGACGAAATCATCCATGTTGGAGAACACCAATACGCAGGTAAATTCATCGATGAGTTGATAATCAATGAGTAAAATGGTAATATTAGCCTTTTAGATCTAAAAGGAGAATTTTTATAAATGATACACCTCTTACCTTACGCACTTGCAGCATACGGAGGATATCAAGGATACAAAGGTGCAAAGGATTCTGGAGCATCTGGCCTTGGTAGACTGTTTGGAGCTGCAACAGGAGCTTATGGTGGATATACTTTAGGAACTACAGGTATAAGTGCTTTTGGTTCCCCAGCAACTCAATCCGCTTTTATAAGAAGTCAACCAGCATTTTTAAAATCAGGATTGTTCCCACAAGTAAAACAAACAGTAGCACCAATGCCGAAAGATCTACCTCAAGTTAAAATGGGAGGAACACCTCCTGCAGCAGAACAAGGTAAATCTTTATCAGATATTTTACTTAGAAGAGAAGGAAAAGATGGTATGGAATATGATCCTTTAAAAATTTCTGCACTCGCAGCTGGTGTTCCATTTGCCTTAGGTGCATTTGACCAAGGACCTGTAGATATTTATACACCTGGGTATAACATGGGTTATCTTAAAATGGCTGAACAAAGAGGTAATTACAAATACATCGACCCGGATACCGGACAAGAAAAAGAATACGAAACAATTTATAAACCAGAAGAACAAGGTAGAGGACAAAGACAAATAGGTCCATACTCTTACGACATACAAAGATTACGAACTGGTGGTATTGCAGAGATAAAAAAATTTAATGAAGGTGGTATAAACTACCTTCCATCAAAAACAACTCATGACGAAAACGATTCTAACAATTACGTTAGAGCAAGAGGATATGTTGAAGATGGTGCAGGAGTAGGTGATAAAGACGAGGATACAATGTTAGCTCAATTAGCAGACGGAGAGTTTGTAACAAGAGCAGATGGCGTATTAGGTGCTGGAATCATAGCTGGAGCGAATCCAAACAGCTTTAAAGATATGAGAGAAAAAGGTGCCCAATACTTTTATGAACAACAAAGACGATACAAAAGAGTCTTTGATTTATTAAAGGAGAAAAATGGGTACAGTCAGCAAAAAACGAATTAAGCCGTTAGTAAGCATATTACCAATAGAACCAAAAGACATAGATAGGTTTTGGCCTTTGATGGAGTTCATGGTTGCAGAAGCTTTAACTTTTTCTGGTAAGTATGCTGATGCTGAGTGGGTATTCAGAGAATTAAAAAAAGATGTAATGCAATGTTGGATTATGTTTGGTTCTGACGAAACAGAAGAGAATAAAGTATTTGGTGTTTGTATTGGAAGAATTGCAGAACTACCAAACTTTAAACAATACGAAATAGTTATTTGTACTGGTAAGAGAAGAGAATTTTGGGAAGATCAACTTATTCAAACAGTAACAGATTTTGCACATCACAACCAATGTAAAAGAATGAGCATCATGGCAAGACCAGGATGGGAACGTGTTTCAAAAAAATGGGGTTGGAAGAAGAAACATGTACAACTAGAAAGATGGATATAATATGAGTTTTTTTGGAGGAGGAAGATCAAGCGCACCGAGCACACCATCAACGCAAACACAAATAATGCGTGAAGCTCCTGGTATAGAGGAGAGAAAAATTGAGTTGATGGACATTGCAAGACAGGTTGCAAACCAACCTGTTAATTTGCCAGACATAAAAGTTGCCCCTTTCTCAGGTTTAGAACAAAGAGGACTTACACAAGCAGGAACAACAGGAGTAGGAGCACCTACAGTTGCTAGTGGTATTAGTGCAATTCAACAAGCGGCAGCTCCAGTTGGTGCAGCACAAATAGCACAATTTTTAAATCCTTATCAATCATATGTAACTGATGAAATTGCAAGACAAGGTCAAATGATGCAAAATCAATTAGCTGCTCAAGCAGTTGGTGCTGGTGCATTTGGTGGAGGAAGAGAAGGTGTTCAACAAGCTGAGCTTCAAAGTAGAACTTTAGATGCAATGGGTAGAGCACAAGCTCAAGGTTTTGGAACTGCATTAGGTGCAGCTCAAAGACAACAACAAGTTGGGTTAGCAGCAGGTAATCAGTTAGGTCAAATGGGTCAATTGCAACAACAAATGGGTCAAAGCGATATTCAACAATTAATGCAAGCTGGTGGTGTCCAAAGGCAATTAGCTCAAGCTACGTTAGATGCACAAAGACAATCTACTTTACAACAACAATATGAGCCTTACCAAAGAGCAGAATTTTTAGCTAACCTATACGCTGCTGGACCTAAAACACAATCAGGTGTCACGATGGGTACTACACCATCAACAAGTCCATTAGCACAAGCAGTAGGTACAGGAATAGGAGCATTTGCGGCTTATCAAGGTGCTCAACAATAGGAGGATTAAATGAATAGAGTTTTAAACCGACCTATGTTTCGACAAAAGGCTTTAAGAAAAGGTCACTTAAAACCTATACATGCACAAGTAGGTGTCATGGTAGGTCCTCCTGGTCCTAATGTTACTGGTGTTGTAAATCCAAATAGACTGCCAAGCACAGTAGTAAAACCTCAAGGTTTTTTACAAAAACTTGGTTCAGAATTCAAACAATCAAGACAAGGTATTCAACAAATTATGAATCCTAAGAGTCCTCAATTTTCTGCTAAAGGAACATTTGGATCTGGAAGATTAATTCCAGGCTTGCTTGGTGTGGAAGGTATAGCATCTGTAGTTGATCCTTATGTTGGTCAGTATATAGAAAATCCTCTTGCAAGAAGTTTAGTTACTTATGGTATATCGGGAGCGGCTGCCTTAAATCCATATGTTAGAGCTGCAGGTCTTGCAAAATTTGGATATGATGTAGCAGATAAATATGCTTTTAAACCAATAGCGGCAGGTATGAAAGCTTATAGAGAAACACCTGTATCTGAAAGAAAAGTTTTACCTGCAATAGATGATTATCTAGGAGATGCACAATTAGTTGGAGCTGAGGGTGCACCTGAAAAGAATTTAACTGCTCAATCATTAAAACAAAACAAAGGTGCTAAGCCAGGCTCAGGTAGAATAAATTATAAAGATAGATTAACTGAAGAGGATAATAAATCCGAAGTTGTGCAAGGTGATGTAGATATTTCAAAAGTAGTAGCTAACAATGTAGATCCTAATTTGAAAGCTCCTTTGATTGGTGCTAAGAAAACAACAATACAGGATAATATGCCACCAAAAGAAGATAAAACATTGTTGGCTCAAAAAACTGATGAAGATGTTAAAACTGAGGAAGACGCAAATAAAAAATTAGTAAAAGATCAAGAACAAAACACAGCTACAGGCAAAGTAGCTGCAGGCGATGGAACACCTGTAACAAACGAAACGATTGCTTTGGCTAAACAATATAGAAAAGAATTGATGGCGGGACAAAAGTCACAAGCTAAACTTGTATTTCTAGCAAACTTAGCCTCAGGTTTACTTACTGGTAAAACCACCAAAGGTGGCATAGGTGGGGCACTTGAAGTATTCGGAGCTGCACTTGGTCCTGCAGTTAACAACTATGCAACAATCAAACTTAAAGAAAATGAATTAGAAAATGATTTTATGTCTGATGCATTGGAGCTTGCAAGAGATGAGATAGAGGCAAGAAATGCAGTTCTTGAAGCACCAGAATTTCCTGACGCAACACCAGGCATCATACAAATTACTGATGAAAGAGGAACTCAAAACGTTACTGCTAGAAGATTAAAAGATGGAACGGTTCAATATGCTGTGTATGGACAGAAAGATCCATATGGCAGACAGTTATTCATTACAGCACCTTATGGATCATATGACAAATTCTTACAAGCAGATTTTGCTGCAAAAGAACAAACGGAAACTTTACATGATCTGTCTTCTAAATATAAAGCTTACAGCTTAGGTAGAGACTCAATTAATATCTTAAAGAAAGAAGATGTTGTTGGAGGTCCTAAAGGTAGACTTAACATCTTTACTAAACGTCTAGGTGATGCAATGAATGACTTTGGTATGGGCTTCTTCGGTCAAGAAGATGGTATGGCAAAAATAGCAGAGATGAGAGAAGATGTTAAACAAGGTTTGATTAACGGTGGTAAAACAGAAGAAGAAGCAGAGAAATATTTAAATGATAGGTTTGGTAAAGGTAATTCTTTATTTAAGAAAACTTTGAAAGAAATGGGTGTGTTCAAGGATACAGGTGCAGACCTAGAGAGATTAGCTATCAATGAAACTATTTTGACTTATGCATTAGCTAACTCATTGAAATCAAAAGATAGGTTAACAGAGAAAGACATTAAGATGGCACAAAACCTTGTCAACGTATTCCCAATGCTAAGAGGGGAAAAATCTGTTATTCAATCATTAGAAGCTGTTAATGAAACAATCTTGAAAGATATTGAACGTCTCGAGTTTGATTACACTAACGCATACTTGGGTGACTCAATAACTATTTCTAACTATAGAAGAAGATACAACATTACTGATCCAGAAGGACAAGCTATACAGGGAGATCTTCCTGGATTCTTTGATGGAATGAGCACGGAGGATGTATTAGGTAATATACAGTTACAATAATGGCTACACTAAAAGAACTTCAAAAAAAATTAGATAATAAAGATATAAGTCTTCTTGAGTTAGATAAGAGAAGCAGACAGGCTATTGATGAGCTTATAAAACGAGGCGAACTTAAAGGACCTACAATGAGTGAGTTAGGTTTACAAAAAGAAAAAGCAGCAGGCGACATAGCAAGAAGAGATGAGTTCTACGCTGATCCAATAGGAGCTGCTCTCAAAGCAGAAGACTCTATGTTCAAAGGAAGACCAACTGCAGAACTTGCAGGTGACTTATCTGGATCTATCGCACCTTATGTGGCTATGAGAAAAAAAATATATGGTGCTGCAAAGTCTGGTAATCTATGGATGAAAGGTCCTGCAACCATGGCAAAGAAAGCTGCAAACTTAGCAGATAAACTTCCAGGTAGATTAAAATTATTTGGTGGAGCTTTAAAATTATTAGCTAGAGCTGCAGATGTTCCTGAAAAAATATTACGAAGTCCTGCAGGTAGAGCTGAATTGTATTCAGTTTTAGGAGGTACAGCAGGTGCAGGAACAGGTTCAATTACATATGACATGTTAAATGAACAAGCTGGTATAATGATTGCTAATGCAATAACAGATGATTTTAGAGATATACCAGAAAAAGAAATTGATCAAAATATTTTACTAAATGCTGCAAGAGCTACAACAACGGCTGCAAAATGGAATGCAGGAGCTGCTGCACTTACACCTTTTATAATGGGTCCATTGGGTAAATTGGGTGTAAAATTATTTGGTGCTAAAGGAGAAAAGGCTGCAAGATTATCTGAGTTTGCAAAAGAAAAAGGTTTACCGCTTCCTCTTATGACAGGAATAGAAGATGGTGTTTTTTCTGAATTAGGTAGAAATTATTTTAAGACTGTTGGTGTATTTCCATTTGTATCAGGTATAGGAAGAAAAGCATTACAAGGTGCAGAGCAAGAGGCAAGTAAAATGTATCTTGATGGAATTGTAAAATTTGCACCACTAATGAAAACATCAGCTCTTTCATCATCAATTTATAATCAAGCTGCACAAGTATTTAAAGAAAACGCAGCTGTAATTGGTGCAAAGTATACAATGTTTGAAGAAGTTGCTGAAGCTATGGGTAATCCAAGAGTAATAGGATTAGATAGAACAGCTAAATATGCAAGAGAACTTGTAGAACAAAATAGACAACTGTTTCCTGACATACCTGGATACTCTCAAGGCATAGGAGATATAGATGTAAAAGCAATTGATAAATACTTAAAAGATGGTGCTGACCCATTGTCTTTATACATGAAAGCTATTGCTTCATTACAAGGATCTTTAATTACTCCAAAAGAATATGGCGGTGTAATGAGAATGTTAAACAGAGCTATTGAAGGCACAGATTTTAAATTACCTACAGGTTCAGTATGGCAATTGAGAGAATATATGGAACAAGATCTGGCTGAGTTTGGTCAAAAACTTACAAAAGATAATTTTTTAAGAGATGATGTGTTAAGAGAGAGTTATGAAAACATGGTGAAACAAAGTGGTAAAGAATTTGCTGATGCAGACATGGCTTACAAAACCACACAAGGAATGCAAATGTATGATAAGTTAAAAGAAGCTAATGCAACATTCTCTGCATTGATGGGTTTCATCAAAGACCCGATTGTAAAATCGTTTAGAAAGTTTGATACATCATTATTTACGCAAAGAGGCGTTAATGGAATTACAGGAGTCGGAGGTTTACCGCGAGACTTAATGTTTAAACAAATGGAAAAAGATGTTTTTGCAACAAACTCAGCAGAGGCTATTGAACAGTTTAAAGTAATTATAGGTGCAGCAGGTAAAAATGCTACATCAAATGGTAAAGCTTTGTTTGAAGCTGCTAAAGCAAGATATTTATTTAACACATTCTTTAAATCATTTGATACAGCAGGAAGTCCACAGGCAAAATCAATTTTTGATGATGTGGCTGAAAATGTCATGGTTAAATCAGGTAACAAATACATGACTGAAGCAATGCAAGAATTAGGAACAGATACTGTTGCAAGTGGTAGAGCATTTTCGATTGATGATGTGAGATTGAATAATGGTATTTATGATGTATCAAAAATTAAATTTAGCCCAAAAGACTTTGCAGATTTCAACATAAACAAATTTATGGACAACCTTGGAATTGGTAAAGCCACAGAAGATCTTGGTAGAAAAAAAATGGAATCTATGTTGGGTAAAAATGGTTTTAAAGAGTTTACAAAATTCACAGACTACATGAAAGCAATATCTGACGTTGACATATCTGATACTTCTACATTCCTACAAAGAAGATTTACTTTATCAGGAGGTAGAGGTGTATTATCAGGTGTGGTTATTGGAGGTGGTATGGCTGCAGTTAATCCATTAGCACCTGCAGTATTTTTATTTTTGGCAAGAAAAGCAGGAAGAATTTTATCTGATCCAGTTGCATTAAGATATTTGAATGATGCTTTAGGTAGTGATGAAGCTTTAAAAATTGCTAAAGGCGAAAAAATTAGAGGTCAAAGATACGGAAGAAGTTATAGCTCTAAAATTACTGCTGCGGGACTTACACAGAAACGTGAAGCATTTGCAAGATTAATGAATTATGTTTTAGATGAAGAAGAAGATAATCCAAAAATTAATCCAAGAGATATTGATCCAGTAAGAATACAAGATGAAATATTAGGTATGCCTTTTGATTCACCGCAACCAAGATATGATGAAAAGACTTTACCGAAAGAAACAATACAATCAATGTATGCACAAGACTTTGTACCAAGTTCAGGTAATGTTGAGACAGATAATCAAATGGTAGACTATGTTCAAGCTACTGCAAGAGCAGAGATTGAAACTGAGAACGAACAGGCTGCTAGAGATATTGAAGCAGATGAAGCAAGAGTAACAGAGAATATCGAATTAGAAAATCCTGTGCAACAAACACCGGCCACCGGACAACAAGTAAACGCACAACAGTTTTCGGCTTTATTTCCTAACGACCCAACAGGAGCTGCTATAGCGCAGAGAAGAAGAAATGTCTAAAGAGGCTTTACAAAAAATAGAATCACACGAAAAACTTTGCAGAATAATGCAAAAACAAACACATGATAAAATTCATAATCTTGAAAAGTCTGTGAGCAGAATAGAAAAAATAATGTTGACTTCAGCAGGTGTATTAATTACAGGTATGGCATCAGTCATAATTGTATTAATTACACAATGAAGTTAATTAGAAAATATCCATACAAACATTACAATAGATTTTCAGATACAACTGGTAGGAAGTATTTGGTTGATAATGTGAAAGTCCCCTCAGTAACAACTATACTCAGTGCCACTAAAGACAAAAGATTTTTAGATAATTGGCGTAGGCGTGTAGGAGAAAAAGAGGCTGATAGAATTATGCAACAAGCATCTACTGTAGGAACTGAGATGCATCAGGTTTTAGAGTATTATCTAACAGGTCAAGGATATTACAATGCTCAAGAAGAAGGCACAAAACCTAGAATGATGGCCAAGACCATTTTAGATAATATTAAATTAGATGAGATTTGGGGAAATGAGATAAGCCTTGAATATCAAAATAAATTTGCAGGCACTTGTGATCTAGCAGCTGTGGCCTACGGAAAACCAAGCATAGTGGATTGGAAGCAAGCAAATAGGCCAAAAAAAGAAGAATGGGTTGAGGACTACAAATTACAGCTAGGTGCCTATTATTTAGCCCATACAACGAACTACGGGCCCATAGAACAGGGGGTAATATCAATTTGCACCCGAGACCTCCAATATCAAGAATTTAAGCTCTCAGAGGCGGATTTGAAGGAGTACGGGGATAAATTTTTAGAGAGATTAGAACAATATAATAAATTACAACAACCAGGATCTTAGATCTTCTTCACCAAGAGTTTTGGCAGCTATCTGTCCTTTTTTTGTTAAAGCCTTCATAATGGCTTCATCCAGAGTGTTTCTAGCTACAATATCAATATAAACCACAGAACCTTTTTGGCCCATTCTATGTGCCCTATCCTCTGATTGCATACGAACTTCTAGATTGTAATTATTTGAGAAGTAAATAACAGTATTACAAGCAGTAAGAGTGAGACCAAAACCGCCAGTAGTAGGATTTCCGACCATAAACCTAGTCTTTTCATCTGTTTGTATACGTTCAACAGCTTTTTTTCTATCTTCGACATTAACTTCTCCATAAATAGATACGACAGATTCTTCTCCATACTTCTTCTTTAGAAACATTATAATCTGTTTGATGTTATGAATATAGTTAGCCCATATAATAATCTTACCATCTGTTTCATTGATTATTTCTTCTAACGCATTGATTTTAGACTCATGTAAACTCATGATTTCTCCATCATCATTCTTAGTAAAACCATTGCATACTTGATGTAACTTTATAATTTCTGTAAGTTTATTAGAGAATGATATTGTACTATCTTCAACTATGGCCAATGCTGAAGTTCTTAAACGATCATATATATTTTTGCTTTCACCTTCGAGTTCAATGTATCTTTTCTGACGTACCTTCGGCTTCAGGTCTAGACATTGGTCTTTTCGTATTCTAGTAGAAAACTGTTGCAGTCTTATTTCTAACTCCTCCAAGCGTTTATAATATTTTGGAACACTAATATATCTACCTGAACCTACAGGTATATCAGTCATTTCTGCATACCTATTTCTAAAAGCGAGATAACTTGAGAAACCTAATAATTCTGGACTTAAGAATTGACATTGTGTAAAAAGATCCAATGGAGATTTTGTTATTGGGGATCCTGTTAGTATACGCCTTATATACGATAATTGCCGTAATCCTAAAATGTTTTTTGTTCGTTTTGCTTGTCGGTTTTTTATGGTGGTTGATTCATCCAGTGCTACAAAATTTAATTTATTTTTAGTTAAATAATCAACACAAGCTTCATACCCCCTTTTAGTTGATAAAGCCTCTACGTTAATTAGAAAGATTCTAAGGTCTTTGTAATCATTTAATTTTGTATAAACACTAGGTTTATCTATATTCCATTTATAAGTTTTATATTTAAGTTGATCTGGTAAATGGGTTTCTATCTCAGTTTCCCATACTGTATACACAGATTTTGGTGCAATAATTAGAGCAGCAGTAATTTTTCTTTGAAAAAATAAATAAGCAATATTATCAATAGTTACTTTTGTTTTACCTGTACCCATCTCCATGAAGTAAGCCCATTGGACTTTTTCAGCAGAAGCTTCTAATGCCTTACGTTGGTGTTCGTAAGGTTTTGTTTTATACGGGTATTTCCACATCTGCGAATTAAATATATTTTCTTGTTGCAAATTTCAAGAGATTATTTTAAGAGACTGCAGGAGGAAAATATGGATATAGAAAAAATGTCATCCATTGACATTGATCAAGATAATGTCAAATCAATATCTGATAAATGTAACCAACTCAATGAACTCCAAAGTCAACTCAAAGAAAAGGAAGAATCGATTTCATTATTGAAACACAAAATTCGAGACATGGAAGAACGAATCATTCCAGAGATGATGCAACAGGCTGGTGTGTCTTTATTAAAACTTAAAGATGGATCAACAGTAGAAGTTAAACCTTTCTATGCTGCAAAAATCCCTGAGTCTAGAGTTGAAGAAGCCTTTTCTTGGTTAAGAGAAAAAGGTTTTGAAGACTTGATTAAAAATACCGTGACAGCTTCGTTTGGTCGTGGTCAAGATAATCAAGTTTCTGAACTTATAGGTGTCTGTGAGAAGTTTGGTTTTAACTATAATAAAAAAGAAAAAGTTGAACCAATGACTCTTAAGGCGTTTGTGAGAGAGCAAGTTGAAACTGGTAAAGAATTACCATTTGATTTGTTTGGAGTATACATTGCTAATAAAACGAAAATAACAACTAACAAGTAACGGAGGAAACGTGAAGATAAAAGACGGACAATCGAACGAAGTGTCGATTAAAAAAGAAGGTCAGCTAGCTAATATAAATATTGAGCAGTTTGCTGACGAAGGATTTGAGAATGTAGATTCTAAAAGTCTAGCATTACCATTCCTTAAAGTTCTGGGACAACTATCACCACAAGTCACTCAAGGTGATAGTAATTTTATGCCAGAAGCAAAAGCAGGTATGATCTATAATACAGTTACCGATGAATTGTATGATGGTCAAAAAGGAATAACTGTAATTCCTTGCTTTTACAAATTGGAGTACATTGAATGGAAAGATAGAGATAAAGGTGCTGTCGCTCCTGTAAATGTTTATCCTGCAGACTCAGATATCATGAGTAAAACAACTAGAGGTGACGATGGAAAAGATCGTCTTGAGAATGGCAATTACATTGAGGAGACAGCTTCTCACTATGTAATGGTTGTCGAAGAAGAGAAGTCATCAACAGCTTTAGTTACAATGAAGTCCACTCAAAGAAAAAAATCTAAGAAGTGGAACTCTATGATGATGTCATTAAGACAAAAGAAAAAGGATGGTAAAGGCTTTTTCAAACCTGCTCCATTCACTCAACAATATACTATGAAGACTGTGTTAGAAAAAAATAACTTAGGATCATGGTTTGGTTGGGAGATCGAACATCAAGGACCTGTGCAAGATCCAGAGGTCATGAAAGGTGCTTTCGATTTTTATGAGAGCTGTAAAAAAGGTTCAGTGAGAGTGAATCATAATAAAGAAGAACAAGTAGCCAAGACTCCATTTTAATTTATGGATGTACTTGACAAAACCTTGGGAGAGTTTGTAGAACTCTTCCAAGGCTCTACTACATATTTTGGTGTTTCCAAACCTACTGGTAAGAAAAATTCTAAAGGTAAGGCAGAATTCAAACATTGGGTTGAACCTTCACCAATGACAAAAGATCATTGGGTGCAACATTTAAAAGGAGAAGCTTATTATGGATCTGTCCCTATCAGAGATGATAATACATGCAGTTGGGGGGTCATCGATGTTGATCGTTATAATATACAGCATCAGGAAGTTATATCGATTATACGGAAAAGAAAATACCCACTCGTACCATTCAGGTCAAAATCCAACGGACTCCATTTAATTTTATTCATTGAAGGTGTAGTTCCTGCATCTGCGATGCGTAAAAAGTTAATTGAGCTTGCTTCTGATCTAGGTATCAATGACACCACTACAGATATTTTTCCTGCGCAAGACGAAGTAGATTTAACACCAGAGAAATGGGATGAAAAAAGAAAAGGTAATTTTGTTAACTTGCCTTACCAAAAGGCAAACATGACAACAAGAGTTGCAATGGATGATAATTGTAATTCTGTAAAACTAGAAAATTTATTTACATTTGTTTCTAAATTTAGACTTACTCCTGCCGAGTTTAAAAAATTAAAAATATTTCAAGATGATAGCACTAAGGATTACCCACCTTGTGTTGTAAATTTTATGAAAAATAAAGTTAAAAAAGGTGAAGGCCGTAACGATGCTATGTTCAATGTAGCTGTGCTGGGTAAAAAAATTAATCCCGATCCTGTCATGTACCAAGATTGGACAAGAGACATGATGACAAAAGTTTGTGAAGAAAGATTACATCCAAAAGAATTAGAAAATATATTTAAAGGAGTCGAAAACAAAGAGTATGCTTATAAATGTAAAACTTCTATTGCAAGAATGCATTGCGTTTCAAGTGAATGTGTAAAAAGAAAATTAGGCATAGGAGCAAATGAAGCTTTGCCTGAAGTAGGTAAACTAATGAAAGTAAATTCTTATCCTGAACCATATTGGATTTTACCAATACAAGGTAAAACTATAAGATTATCAACAAAACAATTATACCAACAACAGTTGCTTGGGGAGCAGCTATTAAATTATGATATAGTTTGGAGGCCATTAAAACCTACAAAAAGAGATCCCGATCCATATAGAGACTGGCTTGAAGAATTGATGGCAAACAAACATGACATGGAAGGTTTTGATTCTACAGAAGAACGTGACGATGTATTTAATAATAGGATGACAAGGTTTTTAGAGGATGTAGAAGATACAACAGAATTTGATCAAATAGATTCTGATAATATTTGGAGAGATGAATCAGAGATGAGATTTAAATTAGAGACGTTTAGATCTTTTATGAAAAAAATGGGTTACAATTGGAATGAAAAAGAATGCACAAGATTTTTAGAACAAGGTGGAGCGAAACCAAAGAAGAAGTTTCAAGGTGTTGATAGTAGACACTGGGTGGTAGCTTTACCGAAACAAACGGAGCATAAAAACAAAGATGTCAAATTCACTAAATCAAAAGCTGCGTGGGAAGACAATTAAAATATTTGGACCTCCAGGTACAGGTAAGACTGAAAATCTGTTAAAACGTGTTCAACGATATTTAAAAAAAGGATATTCACCAGATGAAATTTGTTACATATCATTTACCAACAAAGCTGTTGACGAGTGTGTCGATAGAGTACGTAAAAGATTCAAGGAATATGATCAGGATGATTTCAAATACTTTCGAACATTACATTCTTTGGCGAGACAACAGTTTGCTGAGATTCCCGTTTTAGACCCTAGAGCTGACCTCCTGATGTTTCATACTCAGTATGGAACTGTAAAAGTTAATTACAAAGATGGCCATGACGATGCCAAAGTTTACAATAATTGGTCTTTACAAATTTACGATAGAGCAAGAAACATGAAAATAGATCCTGTAGTTCTTTACAAACAACAATCTAGAAAAGCTGTGAGATTACAGCAGTTCAAATCAATTATTGCTGGGTATGAAGAATTTAAAACTATGGAACTTGAGAACGGCCAACGGACACCGGATAGATTAGACTTCACTGATATGGTTGAAAAATATGTATCAGATGGTTTGGTAGTGCCTTTCAAGGTTTTAATGGTAGACGAAGCTCAGGACTTAACACCTTTACAATGGGATATGGTTGTGAAGATAGCGCAAGGAGTGGATAGAGTTTACATAGCAGGAGACGATGATCAGGCCATTTACGAATGGAATGGTGCTGATGTAACATTGTTTCAAAGGTTTCCAGGAAAAGCTTTAGTCTTAAAAAAATCTGTGCGTTTAAATAAAAACATACATTTTTTTTCTAAATGTTTACTTCACAGTATGGGTGATAATAGAGTTCAAAAAGAATTTTACTCAAACCAAAAAGAAGGCAGCGTTCACAAATGGAATTCTTTGAAGAAAGTTCCTTGGGATATGGAAGGCAGCTGGATGGTATTGGCTAGAATAAATGATGTTAAGAAAGAGCTGCAACAGGAGGCACGTAACTTATCTTTGTATTATCAAGACGTAAAAGGTAACAAATCTTTTGACCCATCACAATTTATGGCAATAGAATATTGGAATAAGATATGTGAAGGTGGTTCTATAAATAGACAAGAAGCGTGTACCATGTACGAATATTTATTAAACATAGATCACGGATACCGGTCATCGGACAGCAAAAAGTGGAGTTTTGCTCACCCAAATCAAGTATTTAATTTTGATGAATTACATCTCAGATGTGGTATGAGAGATGAAAAAGGACCATGGAATCAGGTGTTTAAAAGAAAATTTAAAGATAAAGATAAACAATACTTCAATAAATTAATGAAGGAAGGTGTAGATCTTACTCAGCCACCAAAGATAATTATAGATACTATTCATCAGGTAAAAGGTGGTGAGGCTGACAATGTGGTTCTTGCGAGTAAATGTAATTTTCCATCTCATTTTGACAAAAAGAATTTGCAGGAGAAGGTTAAAGAGTTAAGAGTTTGGTATACAGGAGCTACGAGATCTAAAGGAAGCTTACATTTATTAGGAACTTATCATCAATATAATTTTCCATTAGGAAAATATTACAAACTATACGAGGCAAATTATGTTTAAGAGAATAATAATCGATGCCTTAACAGATAGATACAACGCTCAAATATCTGAGGCAGAGGCTACAATAAAAATATACTTAGAAAAACCTGTTGGAATTGGAGAACATCCACAGCACGTAGATGAAGTAGATAAATTAATTGAAAAAATTGCAAACGCAGAGGAGAAGTTAAGAATATTACAGGAGTTTAAACTATGACAAACAAAGACTTATTTGATGAAGCGTTTCCGCAGGATAAACAAATCGGGGGGAGTCACTATAAATTTTTTACGATTCAACCATATGAATTTATTTCAAAAAATAATCTCTCTTTTTTTCAAGGAAACGTTATTAAATATGTATGCAGGTATCTACATAAAAACAAAATAGAAGATTTAGAAAAAATAAAACACTATTGTGATTTAGAAATAAAAAAACTTAAAGACACAAAAAAATGAACAACGTTGTTCAAGAGTACAATCAAATTTTAAATAAATTAATTAAACGTAATGACACAAAATTATTTTTTAATCATGGATACTATGATGATAACCTGGCGATGTATGACCAAGATGACATGCCTTGGAAAAACAATATAAATTTGTATTTTCATTTGTTAAGAATTGTAGGTTTAAATATGAAAGACATTTCATTATTAGATATCGGTTGTGGTTTAGGTTATGGATCACACTTATTAAAAAAGTATTTTGGATTTAAAAAGGTTTGTGCTGTGGACATCAATTCGAACTCAATTAATCATGCAAAAAATTTATTTAATGACGTAGAGTACGATTGTCAAAATGCAAATAAACTAAATTATGATGATAATTCATTCGATATTGTTTACAACATAGAGAGCAATCATTGTTACAGAGATGATAAAAATTTTTACAAAGAAGTAAAAAGAGTTTTAAAACCAAACGGTCTTTACTTAATGACAGATCCATTTGAAATAATGGATGATTTAATTTTTGAAAAAAATATAAAAGATGTAGGCCTGTACATGCTAGAAAAAAGAAACATAACATTTTTTGTTTTAGGTGCAGTACTTGATGAAATAAATTACTTTAACAAAAGACATAATTTAGATGAAGATGTAAAAAAATTTTACATAGATTTATATAAAGATAAAAAAATTGTTTATGAAAATTTACATAATTACTATATAAGCTATGTGATTAAAAAGGTAGGATGACACATCAATTAAATTTTATTTACAACGACAGTGATTGGGTTTGCCCAAGTGAGTACCCTGACCTGTCACAGGCAAAAGAAATAGCTATCGACCTGGAGACAAAGGATCCAAACATAAAAAACAAAGGTGCTGGTTGGGCTACATTTGATGGGCACATAGTTGGTTTCGCAGTGGCTGCTTATGATCAACAGTGGTATTTTCCTATTCATCATGATGCTGGTGGTAATATGGACTCAGCCATAACCTGCGCATGGATGCAAGACATTTTAAAAACTCCTGCAGTCAAAATATTTCATAATGCAAGTTATGACGTTGGTTGGTTAAAGATAAATGGTTTTGATATCAATGGTCCTATTGTGGATACTATGATTGCTGCTGCCTTAATAAATGAAAACAGATTTAGTTTTAGTCTTAATGCTTGTGCTAAAGATTATCTTGGTGAAATTAAAAACGAAACATTTTTGAATGAGAAAGCAAAAGAGTGGGGAATAGATCCAAAGGCAGATCTTTGGAGACTACCTGCAGGCTACGTTGGTTTTTATGCAGAGCAAGATGCTGGATTAACTTTAAGACTTTGGCAACATTTTAAAACAGAAATTTCAAAACAAAGCTTGCACGATGTTTGGGAGATGGAAATGGAGCTGTTACCCATTTTAATTGAAACAAGAATGCGGGGCATAAGAGTAGATGAAGAGAAAGCTGCAGCTCTTAAAAAAGAATTCAAAGGTAAAGAATCTGAGGTGTTAGGCCAAATAAAAAAACAAACAACTATGGATGTTGATATTTGGGCAGCAAGATCAGTAGCACAAGTGTTTGACAGGATTGGTGTTGATTACCCGCGGACACCGAAAAGTGATGAACCTAGCTTTACCCAAAACTGGTTAGTAAACTGTGATAACCCGATAGCGCAACTAATAAGACAAGCAAGAGAAATAAATAAATTCCATTCAACATTTATAGACTCAATTCAACGTTATGTTCATAAAGGTAGAATACATTCTGAAATAAATCAACTAAGATCTGATCAAGGTGGCACAGTCTCAGGTAGATTATCTTATTCAAATCCAAACTTGCAGCAGATACCTGCTCGTAATAAAGAGTATGGTGATAAAATAAGAAGTTTATTTTTACCTGAAGAAGGTAAACAGTGGGGTAGTTTTGATTACAGCCAACAAGAGCCAAGGTTGGTGGCACACTATGCAGCAAGTGTAGACGAACAATTTACAGGCGCAGATGATTTTATAGATGCTTATAAAAATGAAGCTGCAGACTTCCATCAAATTGTTGCTGATATGGCTGGCATATCAAGAACTCATGCAAAGACAATTAATTTAGGATTATTCTATGGTATGGGTAAAGCTAAATTAGCCAAAGAATTAGGTATTTCAAAAGACGCTGCTGAAAATCTTTTAAATAAGTACCACTCTAGGGTACCTTTTGTTAAGAAATTAGCTGAAGCTGTCACTAACAGTGCCTCAAAATATGGCTTTATTCGAACAATAAGGGGTCGTAAATGCCGATTTGACATGTGGGAGCCTGCTACCTTCGGAATGAACAAGGCTATGCAATACGAGGAGGCTAAGGCCATTTATGGTAATAACATCAGAAGAGCTTTTACTTACAAAGCCTTAAATAGGTTAATTCAAGGATCAGCTGCAGATCAAACAAAACAGGCTATGATAAATTGTTACAAGAAAGGTTATAAGCCTTTACTACAGATTCACGATGAGTTATGCTTTTCTATCAACCATGAAGAAGATATTCATGGGGTAAAGGAGGTAATGGAGAATGCTATCGAAAACCTCAAAGTCCCATTCAAAGTGGACGTTGCATTGGGAAGAAGCTGGGGTGAAGCCAAAGAATAAGTGTCCTAGATGCCAAGGAAAAGGTTTTGTTGAAACTTGGTACGATGCTTCAGAAAGCCATAAGATTACTTCTGAGTGTCCTCAGTGTCGGGAGGAGATTGATCTTCCTTCTCTTCGGAAGGCTGGTCTTTAAACTCCTCTTCATATATTTTTTTAAGTTCTTTGTAATAGTTTGGGTGTTTCCATTCAAACGTCATTTGCTCTCCTTTTATTTTTTTATTTACTATTATACCACGAGCAAAAATTCTATTTTTTAATTTATTGAATAGTAGACGACTGCCTGTTACAGGGGTTTCATTCTAGATGCGACACTGCATGCTTTTTGGAAAATTTAGAGCGCACTAGCCTTGGGAATAAAATTGATTTTTTTTTGCTAGTCTAGCTAGCTATATCGTAAAGACCTTTTTTTGCGTCTTCAACACTTTGATCATTAATCTTAGTTCTAAGATCTTTGATCTTGATATCGATCCACTTCATGTCTGGAGTTACTCTACCCTGCTCCAGTGCTTGGTTCGCCCACTTGGACTCCAACTGAAGTTTTTCCGATATTAACTTTTGTAGTTGCATCTCGGTCAACCTCCTCGAAGGTTATAAAAAGTCTATCTGGATTTAAAAAACCACCAGCATCCTTCTCTGTTACATCTCCTGACTCAACCTTCTTGTAAAACGTGTCAAGAGCAGCCTTATCGTTCTCAGCCTCAAGCATCTCATCAATTAATATGTTTTTATATTTTGCTTGGACGCGATATAGCTTCATGTATTATTATATATCAAAAAGTGATTGAAAATCAACTATGCGCCAATTTTTGGCTTTGGTGGTGGAACTATTGGTTTTGGTAATTGTACAGGTCTGCACTCAAATTTAACCACTATTTTGTTGTTTTCTATGTATTCATCAGTGAATTCTTCATTTTCTTTAAGTGTCTTAAATGTGCCATGTGCCACTCTATAGCCATATTCTACACAGGCTGTGTGGCTTTCAAATGAAAATCCAGGGATATGTGATGACGGACACTGGCCACTGACCACGCTACACATAAACATTACTAATACAAATTTTGTCATAAATTCCTATATTATCCTATAACATTTTTTCCTTGCATATCCCATCTTTTTCTTTATAAGGATCTGATGTTTTTAAAAAATACTAACAAAGAGGTTATCATGAAAACAGAAGAAGAGAAAGCAGCAATGACTGCAGCTGAGAAGTTGGGCGAAGCCTTGGTTTTAAAGCCTGAGTGGGAAGTAAAACCAAAGAGCGTTGTCATGACTCATGTCTTCTCAGTTGAGTTTAATGAGTCAACTAAAGAACTGACATTGACTGTGAATGGTGAAACATACAAATCACATAAGTGTCAAGACATACTAAATGGTAAGATAAAGTTTCATAGCGGATTAAATGAAATGGTTCGTAACTTTAACCTGTGGAGGTTTGATGAGTCAAAATCTAAAAACTAAATCAGACTCCATGGTTTTCAATTCTTGGATTACAAGGATTGATAACATACTTAGTCATGTACCATTAGTAACGGCCAACGGCCACACGCCACTTGAATATTCAGATGATGAGTTTCAACAGGCGATGAAAAAACTTCAACAGTGTGCAGCACATTTTGAAGACATACCTGTCTATCCAATTAATGAGCAGCTTGCACGTAAACTGATTGAGGATCAACTTAAGGAGGCAAATGACAAACCAGATATTTAGTTTTGTTTTTTTGCTTTTTTTATTAATCGTGCCACCAAAAATTTTGTTGATGATTTTTGGAGCACTTATGTACGCAATATTTTATTAGGAGGAAAAGATACATATGAATAATGCGATTAAAAATAAATACTTTGAGACAACTGATTACTCAAAGTTTAAAAAGGCTAGAGGTAATAGACCTGTAGACGAAGCACACGTAAGACAATTAAAAAAGTTAATTGCTGAGAAAGATCTTTTTGATCCGATACGTGTAAATAAAAATATGGAAGTGATTGATGGTCAACACACTTTGCAGGCTAGAAAAGAACTAGACCTGAAGATACCATACATCATAATCAATTCTGATGATCCACTTGATGTTGCAAGACTCAACACAGGTAGAAAGAATTGGTCCATGGAAGCTTATTTGAATCATCACTGCGCGAGGCAGAAAAGAGATTATCAAATTTGCAGAAACAAAATGAGCCAGTATGGTATGAATGTTTCTGAGGCCATGGTTCTTTTATTAAAACAATGCTCACTGTGGAATAGAATTCGAACAGAATTTAAGACTGGAGATTTTCAAATTCCTGCAGGAGGTATTGAAAACTGTGATCGTGTTGGTGCACAACTTATGCAGCTACGAAAATACTTTTTAGGTATGGACGATACAAAACGTAGACTAAAAAGATCTATGGTTTATGCATACATCGTGGCGGACAAACACCCTGATTTTGATTACAAAAGATTTAGGAATGCCTGTGCAACTAAATCCTCTTGGTTCTTATCGGGAACTAGCACGAAAGACTATATCACTATTATTGAAAGGATTTTCAATAGTGGTCGTAGTAAAAAGAAAATAAAACTTCTTGATTTCTTTGAGTCTAAAGAATATCAAGAGCATTAGGAGAAAAACATGGACATCACTAAATGGAAATCTTGTGCAGTTGATATCGAATCATACACTCTGATTAGAGCGATGGGAAAGGCAGGCTTCAGAAGACCTGGTAGCATGATCGCAAAATTAGTTGATGAAGAAGTAAGGAAAATAGCAAAAAAAGAAAACAAGCCTTACGAGAAGATGAAAGAGAATTTGCTTTCACAAGGAAAGAAACTCTTGAACGGCAAATAAACCCTAGGTGCAGCCCCGGGAGACTGGGGCTGTTTCAACCACTATATTTAAATTCAATCTAAATTTACTTTTTGTTGGCCCTACACCCCTGTGTAGTATTTTACTCGGAAATATTTTTGCTTCATCCGCCACATCAAATATTTTTTCATTTTCTAACTCAAGGTAACCATCATTTGTATTAAGTGAATATAAAATTGTGTGAAAATTATCTTTTGTTTCGTCAATATGAAAGTTACCAAGCTCACCTCTTTTGTAAAAATTCCACATAAATCTATGTATTCTAAGTATTTTTAGTTCTGCTTGTTTGCATGCTATTTGTGCAATAATAAAACCAAAATCATTCAATCTAACTTCTCTTTCACCTATTGGAGGTTCATTTGTAATTCTGCTCATACCTTGAAAAGGTAAATCTTTTTTAAATAAGTTATCAAAATATTCATCACTATCATTAGCAATTCTAAAATTTAGACCTTTGACAATGTCAATGAGATAACTGACTGCATCAGGTGGTAGTATATCTTTGACGATAGAGTAAGAATGCATCTAATATTAATACTTGATATCCATCAGAAAATATATATTAATCTTAATACGTATTCCAGGCCAAGAATGAAAAGGTGAGGCTAACAAAACACCTTATTTCCAAATAACAACGAATCGCTAATTTAACTTTTAATTTAAGGAGATTTTAGTGGGTAAAGCTGCGAAAAAAAGCAGTCCAGAAGCATTGGATCAAGCTCTTAAAAAGCTTGTGATGATATGTCCAAATAAAAAGACATATGACGAGATGACAAGTCTCATGTTTCAGTTGTATTGTGGGAATGACTTTGGTTTAGGAAATTTCAGTTTAGCATTTCTTGATAAAATTGAGGAATGTTGGCGTTCAGGTAGAAAGAAAGCTGCACAAGCTAAAGGTTTAAAACTGGTCGTCAAAAATGTATAGCCACGGTGTAATTCCACATCCATATCTTTTCCCACACCGTGGTTATGCTGATGGATTTATTTGATAAACAATACATTGCTGCATCAATTTCATTTTGTAAAAACTTAGACGGTAAAGAAAGGTCTGAGTTTATAAGCGAGGCTTATGAAGATTACGAATTTGCTGTAACAGCGGGATCTCCAAGAATTTTACAAAGGAGGTTTCGTGAGTTATTCACCAAACTTGTTAAAAATTTTGGGCACTGATATGGCTGCAGAAGTAATCTCCGATAAATGTCCTGAACAAAGATTGTTTCAAGCTATAGTGCTGCAGGCCTTTGAAGATGCTTTGACAACACATGGCAGCAAGCAAGAGTCATATTTAAAAAAAGATGCTCATGATTGGTTTTTAGAAAAAAATAAATCTTTTGAAAGTGTTTGTTGGTACGCAGGTTTCGATCCTGAAATAATTCATGAAAAATATATAAATCTATTAAAAGAAAATAAAATTATATTTACTGAGCTGCAACAGTCTTGGGTTAAATATCGAACTTTATACAAAGAATATAGAGCTGCAGGTGACTCAGGTGAACGAAGAATAATAATGAAAAAAATTGTAAATTTACAAAAAAAGAAGTAAATTATTTTATGCTTTTTCCCAGCTTTACCTGCGTAGATAATTTTCTAGATGATCCTGACAGTGTAGTAGAGTTATCAAAAAAATTTGATTATGTTAAAACAACAGTGAGTCCGGGCTCCAGGACAAGTAAGCTGCATGAATTAGATTTTGATTTTTTTAATTGGATAAATTTAAAAATTTGTACGATTTTTTATCCGCATCAAATGAGAGATTTAAGATTTAGTGCAGATACATTTTTTCAAAGAACTCATAAATTAGAACATGATAATTGGGTCCATAATGATGGTGTTAGATTTACTGCAATACTTTATTTAAATAAAAATAATACTGCAGGCACTTCTATATTTAAACCAAAGGATTTTAACAGCCAAATAATTGAAAAATCAGGATATTTTAAACATAAGTATTTTAGTAATGAGGAGCATGGCTTACCACCAGATACATTAGAAAAAATTAAAGAAGCGAAAGAATTAAATAATAATGCCTTTGAAAAAACTTTTAGTGTTGAAGGTATTTATAATAGATTAATAATTTTTGATGGTAATGCTTATCATGCATCGAATCCTATGTTGACAGATCATGAAAGACTTACGTTAATATCTTTTATAAGAGAAATTAAATTAGAAGGTGGCCCGATACAATATCCTGTACCTACTATGAAATCTATTTAACGAATATTTTCGGTAAACATAAAAACTGTCTTGAGTCGTATTTTTTACCTGTACCTTTTCTAGTGTAATGTAAGAATACTTGTGCGCACTCTTTTCCTGTAAAAACGTGTCTCCAATGAGCTATTTCTGCTCCTTTGTAGACTAGCATATCTCCAGGCGTAAGCTCTACTTTGATATCTGGTTCTAGATAAATTGGCCATAAGTCTCCTCCTAAATTTAAAGTTGTTGAAATTTCACATTCAAATCTATCTTTGTGTTTTTTTAATTCATCTCCCGTTTTGTATAGTCTTGCATATGCATATTGTTCATCTAATTCGAGGTGAGTTATCTCTTCCATTTTTTTTCGTAAATTGATGAGTATGGTTTCCATTAGTAAATCTCCATAAGTGCACCAGGTGGTCGGTGCTTGGAAGTCTCCTAAATAACCAAACATTTCAAAGTCTATGTTGTCTTTGATTATTTTAGGCCAAGATTTTTTTGTTTTAAAATATAATTCTTTTTTATTGATTAGGTATTGATAAGAGATTTTTGCTGTGTCCGGTGAAATGGCTTGTTTGATGATTTGATATTGTGAATCTAGAAAATTCGTCATGGTGGTCTTAGATGTATAACCCCTGGGGGAAAGTCAAGAGAGCATAAAATGATTAAAACCCCCAGAGGAATATCAATTAAGTGTTTGAAATTAGTAAACACAGGTTAAGTATAACAGAATACCGGCCAACGGACAAAGGTAAATTTTCTTCTATATAGATTATCTAGACCCCTTACTAATAAAAAGTACCCCTGGGGGTAAAATAGGTGTCCCTGGTGTCCCTGATGCTCTATTAGTCATATATATCAACGATAATAGTCCATTTTGATGGTGTCCCTGTGGTGTCCCTGTGGTGTCCCCGAGAGACACCAATCTTGCGGGAACGCAATCAAAACAATTTCAGGTAGTTACTTTGTGATGAAATAATCTATATAATAAAAAATTATGATGAAAAAATTACAAATGTCTGGCTTAGCCTTTAAAACAGCAAAAGAGGCTTTTCGTAAAATTTACAGAAAACAAAAAGCACAGATAAGAGCTGCCAAAAGAGATCCAAATAGAGCTGGTGTTGAGCCTTACGATCTAAAAAAGTCTTTTCTAAAAAAACAATTACGTGGATTGAAAGTAACAGGCCAAGCTGAGTTTAAAGCACAACCAGGATTAAAAAACAGAATTAAGTTAAGTATTGCAAAAGGTAAAGCTGAAAAAGCAAAATTTAGAAAACCTGTAATTGTTGGTAAAGCGTATGCATCAGATAAAGCGGGTAAAACTTTACAAGTGCAGCCACTCACTAGACAACAAAGAAAACAAATGTTGAAAGAGATGGCTATCTCAGCAGATAGAAATTATAAAAAAATTAGATTGAGAAAATTCGGTTATGAAAAAGGTGGTGATGTCGAAACTTTGAAAAACGTTGCAGGTAAATTAGATAAAGCATCTAAGGCACATGCAGGTCAATCTAAAAAATTAAAAAAGATAATTTCTAAATACGTCTAATGGGTTTAAAGAAAAAAGAATTAAGAACTATTGATGATCTTACTCCAAAACAAAAAATGTTTGTGGAGATAATGGTACAAGATCATGGATCGATAACTCAGGCTGAAGCTTTAAAACGTGCAGGTTATGTTTGTAAAAATGAAAATGATTATGGTGTGATTGCCTCCAGGCTTTTATCAAGAAAACATAATCCACATGTTGCTAAATACTTTGATCAAAGATTTGATAAAGAAATCAAAAAGTATGAAAGTGATAATCTTAGAAGATATAAAAGATTTGAAAGATTAGCTGACAAAGCTGAAAAGAAAGATCAATATGCTGCTGCCATCAATGCTGAATATAGATCAGGACAATTAGCAGGGGCTTTTGTTGATAGAAAAGAAGTTAAAGTAACAGGTCTGGAGGGAATGTCACGTGAGGAACTCGAAAACAAATTATCCGAGTTATCGGAAAAGATCGATGGCTATAATGCCAAAACCATCGAGGTTGAGTCCAAGCACGTTGAAGAAGTTGAAAACGGCTAGTTGGTCTGAGTGGATCAAAGTTTTTAACAGCGTGCACAATTCTACGATGTTCACTTCAGTGGGTAATGTAAAGGTAGAGGTGAATGACAAGAAAAAAAATTTCAATAAATAAAAGGTCTAAGAACTGGAAGGACAGATATCCTTTGGTTGAGATTGAATGGTTTGATATTTGTTCTGACAGCTCGTGGCAAAGCATGGATAATTTATTAAAAGCTAAACTGCCTGTGTGTGTTACGAAAGGCCATCTCCTGACTCAATCAAAAGGTATAACTAGAGTGTTTGGAGACTATTCTGAATCTGAAAAAGGTGAGATTGAAGAAATAGGAAATAGCACTATTATACCTAACAGTGTAATTAAAAATATAAAAAAACTGATCTAAATGCCAAGCGAAAGTAATCTCTGGAAAAAGGTAAAAAAAGGACTGACTGAATCGTTTCTAACTCGCATAGAATCTAGCACAATTAACGGTATACCTGATGTTCATGCTGTGCACCAAAAGGGTATTTATTGGTTAGAATTAAAATCAGATGAACTCAGTTATCCTAAGCTTAATAAATGGCAAATAGTTTGGATCAACAAGTATGTAAAAGCAGGTGGTAAAGTATTTATCTTGAAAGAGACCCCTTTGCAGAGGTCTCTTAAACTGTACAGACCGGTGTTCGGTTTCACTGATCCTCGCTCGTTGAAGCCCGTTGCCTCGTTCTCGTTCCCGTTACAATGGCCACTGGTCCAGCGTAACCTGCTGGATCTCCTTCAGGAGGCAGCGTGATCTCGTTCTCGTTGAGAAACCTCGCTCGTTCTCGTTCAAAGGACACCGACTGGTCCCTGCCGGAGCTGCAGCTGGTGACCCGTGCTGCAGCGTACGGAAGCTCGTGCCATTTCCCGCCCCTCGTTTCTTTCCCTCTTTGTTAGTTAGCGGGGGGCCGGTGATGGCATGCACCTGCAGCTGGATCTCGTTCTGATGTCAAGCAAAATCTCGTTCTCGTTTGACAAAGGTCTGACCCCCCAGCAGCGTGAGCTTCAGGACTGGATCTCCAGGAACTGCTGGTTCTGAAGAAAAGCTCTTGACATTTGTCCCATCTTATCTTATCTAAGCCTGATCAACTAACAAAGAAGGAGGTGCCGTATGGCCCGTACAACGTTACATAAATTAGTAAAGCAAATGAACAAGGAGAACATGCCACCGGATGGTTGGCACGCTGCAGATGCCGTGAAAGAAGATAAACCTGAAGCTGGAAAGGTATATGCATTAACTGGAGGACCAGGTGACCGCTGCATCGCAAACGGTAACACGTGGGCGGAGTCGCTCGTTAAGGAGGAGAAATGAAGGCCTCGTCTCGTTTACAATTGAACCGGCCCCGGCAGTACCTGCTGCTGGGAAGCAGGACTGGCAGCACGGTATGTGGATCATGATCACTGCGTACCTCATCTTACTTCTAATGTTTCCAAGTACTGTGCTCTTCTTGAGTGCAATCACCATTCTCGCTGTCGTAGGGAATTTGTTCTAACCTCGTTGTCGTTTGAACCAGACCTGGCTGGTGCAGCTGACAAAGTTCAGGGGGCTGGGCGCAGGAACTTCTGGTGGCAAGAAGAATGGTAAGGTCGCTAGTTTAGAATGGTTCTAAAAGATAATTGTTGCATTGATAGATGGGATTTGATAAGAGCAGATTGTGGTTGAGATATGTACATCGGCAAACGAAGATATCGCAACTCAACCACGCAAACCATTAACTAACAAAGGAGAAGATATGGGTTTAGACCAACACGCACACCTAAGAGGCACTAAAGTCGATTGGGAAAAATACTACAACGAAGATGATTACGGAGATAAAAATAACATTTTCGTTTGGAGAAAGCACGCAAGACTACAGGAGTTTATGGCTAAGAAATGGGCAGATCAAAACCCTGCTATAAAGACTGAGGGTTTTCTTGCACATCTAGGTTTTAATGGAGATCAAGAAGCACCTTGTTATCTGACTAAGGAAGTCGTTGAAGAACTAGGCGAACAGATACAGAAAGGCTTTTCTGATTATCACGCTGAAGATGGTTTCTTCTGGGGGCAACAATTCCAAGAGGAGAGTGTGAAAGAGTACAAAGAGCAAGATATCAAGTTTTTAAAATTCTGTGAGCAAGCCATAAGCGAGGGCAAGGTTGTAGAATATTGGTGTAGTTGGTAATGCCAAATAATAACAAGCGAGGCGACATTGTCGCCTCGCCTCGTTCTCGTGTGGAAAAGAAAAAGGTTGATGAAACAACTAAAGCTGGGGAACGACACCAGCGCGAGTTCACCGAGATGATTAAAAAACTATTCGGAAATCTAGCAGTACAACTAGAGGTTGAGCCAAATGTTGATACCATTAATAATTTGCTTAATAAAAAAGATAAAAAAAAGTTAAATTAGCTATTGCAATAATAATGGGATTTGATAAGACAAGGGGGTATTCATAAGAATACATAACTTAACAAAGAGGTAAAAATGCAAAAAGCAAAAAAGCTAAATCAAGACGAAAAGAAAATCGTACTTGCATATGCACAACTAAAGCTTAAAGCAAATAGACTAAGTAAAGAGTTAGACACAATGAAACAAAACATTGTTGATTGCTTTGAGAGAACAAATCAAAACTTAATCATTGTACAAGATGAGAATGGTAATAGTTTTGGATTACAAAGAATAAATCGTAAGAGGAAGAAATTTGAAACTGCTAATTTCAAAATTGCTCACAATGATTTATTCAATAAGTTCTGTACTGAAATTGAATATCAAGAGTACAAAGCAATAGGGGATAACAATGCCCAATAATAGTTTAATCAATATTGCTAATGTATTAGCTGAAAGGGTTGGCGAGAAATCGCCAACTCAACTTAAAGATATGTTGGTTTCTAATGGTGCAAAGAAACAACTTAACTATGAAATAATGTTTCAGTTATTAATGGGCGAGTGTGAAAAGCACATATTAGAAAATCAAGGCAACGCTGTTGTTGATGAGTTTAAGAATAACATACTAGAAAAATTTAGTACGTTGGTACAACAGCTAACACCTACACAAGAGTAATAATAAACAAACCAATGGCGCGATTGCGCCATTGGTGTATCTATCGCATAGCAAGGCTCACAACTTACTTCGACCTGCAATTCTAAATTTACGGCACAAATTCGCGTTAGAAGGCACAGCTCTGACGAGCTTTGAGGTTTACAAAGCAATATACATAAATATACTAGGGTCCCAAACGGTATGAATATTGAACATCTTACAGAAGACGAATTAAAGGATCTAATTTTAAAAAAGCAATTAGAGTGGATCAAGTTATGCCAGGATAATTTTTTAATTTTTGCTGAAACTGTTTGGCAAGATTTTATTTATCGTAAAACAAAGGACCCAAAAAAATATGGGCACCATCAAATTATTGCTGAAGCATTTCAAGACATAGCTGATGGAGATGCAAAGAGGCTCATCATTAATATGCCTCCTAGACATACTAAATCTGAATTTGCATCTTATCTGTTTCCTGCTTGGTATATTGGAAAGTATCCAAAGAAAAAAATTATGCAGGTATCACACAACGCTGAACTTGCATCTAGATTCGGTAGTAAGGTTCGTAACTTAATGAACACAAAAGAATATAAACAAATTTTTGGTAATGTTACTTTGAGAGAAGATAGTAAAGCAAAAGGACGTTGGGAGACCAATCATGGTGGGGAATACTTTGCAGCGGGTGTTGGCGGTTCTATCACAGGACGAGGGGCGGACTTACTTATTATCGATGATCCACATACGGAACAAGACTCAATGTCAGATTCTGCTATGGACAGAGCCTATGAATGGTATAGTTCAGGACCCAGACAGCGTTTGCAACCAGGAGGCCGTATCCTAGTTGTAATGACCCGGTGGGCGGTAGACGATCTTACTGGTCGTTTAGTGAAGGCTCAATCAGAACCAAAAGCGGACAAGTGGAACGTAATTGAGTTCCCTGCAATTTTACCAAACGATAAACCTGTATGGCCAGAGTATTGGAGTAAAGAAGATTTAGATTCTGTCAAAGCATCTATCTCAACGAAGAACTGGAACGCACAATACATGCAGGACCCAACTTCAGAAGAAGGTGCAATCATAAAACGTGAATGGTGGCAGGATTGGGATAGAGATTACCTCCCAAAATTACTACATGTCATTCAAAGTTATGATACTGCATTTTCAAAAAAAGAAACTGCAGACTACTCAGCGATAACAACATGGGGAATCTTTGAGCCTGTAGAAGGTTATGAAAAATGTATTTTACTTTTAGATGCTATGAAGGGGAGGTATGATTTTCCAGATTTAAAAAATGTTGCAATAGAGCAATATAAATACTGGGAACCGGAAACTGTAATAATTGAAGCAAAAGCATCTGGACAACCATTGATACATGAGCTTAGACGTGCAGGTATACCTGTTATAGATTATGTGCCTGCAAGAGGCAGAGATAAGCATACACGTATCAATAGCTGTGCTCCTGTGTTTGAATCTGGCATGGTATTTGCTCCTTTGGATGAGCACTTTGCTCAAGAAGTAATTGAGGAATGTGCTGCTTTTCCGAACGGTCAATATGATGACTATGTAGACAGCATGACCCAAGCTGTGTTAAGATATCGACAAGGTGGATTTGTTTCAACGTACTCGGACGATTGGGACGACCCGCCAATAAAATTAGAAAAAGAGTATAAATATTATTAGGAGAACCTATGCCGATAAGAATTTTGAAAAAAGATAAATCTAAAAAAGATACTTTTATTGAGGGGTCTGAAGTTGCAAGAAGTAAATTAAAAAACACTGATGCAAATGAAGGATTTAAAACAGATAAAAAATTAACAGGCGGCCAAGCAAAATTAGACAAGAATAAAAATAACAGAATCGATGCACAAGATTTCAAAATACTTAGAGCAGAAAAAGCAAAAGGTAGAGGTAAAGGTTTACAAGACGAGAAGATGAAACCCGGTAAAGTCATGAAAGCTAAAAGAGGTGACTTTATAAAAAGAAGAATGGAACTTGCTGGTGCTAAATCAATACCTGGCACTACTGCTAAATCTGCAATGGGTAAAACTTTTTCTGGATACCAAAAAGTTTTTAAAACAGGTGTGAGTGCTGGAGACAAAGGAAAAGCTGTTAGCACAATCATTGGTGTAAAACCAAAACTACCAGAAGCATCAAAAAGCTCTAAAATAGCTAGAAGAGCTTTGAAAGCAGCACAAGCAACATCTCTTGGTAAAAAACTTTTATTACCTGTTGCTGGGGCAGTTGCTGTATCACAATATTTAAAATCTAAAATGAAAAAGAAAAAAGATGAGCCTAAGAAAAAAATGGGTGGCGGCATGATGATGAGACCAACTAATTATGCTGAAGGTGGAGACGCTCAAAGATCTCCAACTGCCGCACAAGCAAGAAGAATGGGACAAAGAAAACCGAAACCAGGAAGAAGAGCAGGAGTACCAAGCTTACCTGGAAAAGACAAAAAAAAGAAACAAATGTTTGTTATCTTAGGTGAAAATAAAAAATATAGTGGTGGTCAAGGGGGTCTCGAAAGAGATGCAGATAATAATCCTTACAGATACAGTTATGATGCAGATCCTTTTTTAAAAGATAAAACTATCGTAAGAGTCACCAACAAAAGTGTCGGTGGTTCGGTGACCGTTAAAACTAAACTAGGTAGAAATAAACCTACAAAAATGTATTAGGAGGGACGATGTCCCTTAAGAATATCTTATTTGGGATAGGCCGTAAGGTATTCGGTAAGAAACCAGATCCATCACCGGCCACCGGACAAAAACAAAAGCTTCTCACTTACGAGAAGCCATTGACACAGGACACCGGAAAAGAACTAGCAAAGGTAGAACTTAAAAACCCACCTGTTGTTTTAAAGAAAACAAAACCACTGCACATGGGTGATGACACAGCACCTGCTTTTGGTTCATCTACTTATGATTGGATAATGAAAAAAGGTGCAGGTAAGTTTTCTGCAGATGAATGGATAGATCATTTAACGTCAACTAGAAAAGTTAATCTAAAAGTATTTGGTAAACCTACTTCAAGAACTGTAAGAGAACCCAAAAAATTTAGATATGACTCTGGCCCATTTCAAGGAAAAGAAGTTGTTATTAACAAAGAAGAATTGTTTGATTCTAATTTAGCTATCTTTAATGAAGCTGGAGATTTAACAGGCGGATTATTATATGCAGCTAAGAAGTTTGGATTAAAGCTAGATGGTAATGATCTAGGTGCTATGATTAAATTAAATCCTGTGAATAGATTGAGACCTGTAGAACTTGGAATGCCAAAAGGTGCTATGGAGACTTTTGAACGAACTACTCAAAATGCAGCTGATCAATTAAAAAATATAAGAAAGAATTATGCACAATCAGCTATACGAGGATCTGATGAAATTACAGATGGTATAGATGAAGTTATATATAAACTTGGTGGTTTAAGAAATGATCAAGGACGAGGTGCTATAACTGCTTTCGCAGATGAAATCAAAGCTGTCAGAAATAATGCTAGAATGAGACCTGAAGATAGAAAAGTTATGAACAAAGTTTTAGGTGAAGTAAACGAGGCACATGCACCTTTGAAAAATAATAAAACCTATTACGGGGGCGAAACAAATTATACTCTTCAAGGAGGAAAAGATTATCGAGAAACAATTATGGTTTTAGATGATCCAATTTCATCAAATCGTAATCCTTTCAATAAGGGAGGTCATTTTGGTGAGGCACTTCCAAAAGAAACTAACAATATTTATCACATAAGATATGACACAAGATTTACACCAGAGGGTAAAAAAGTATTTATGATTAATGAAATACAATCTGATGTTAACCAAAGCGTAGCCAAACAATTATCTAAAGTAAAACAATTATCAGGAGATACTAGAACAAATCCTTTTCAAGCAGACCTTGAATTAAACTTACTTGCAAACAACAGAGCAAAGATTATGCAAGAGATGAACGAAGCCATGGCTAAACGACAACCTAATAAAGTACAAGCATTGTCTGCTGAATTGAGAGATGTACAAAACAAATTAAATAGAACTTTCTCAGGAAGAAATACAGGAGGAGAAAGATTTGATTATTTTCCACTTGTTGAGGCCGATGCTTATGGAGATCATGCACTTAAATATCTTACACAGAAAGCTGCAAGAGAAGGTGTTGACTACGTAGCCGTTGCACCGTTTTCAAAATTAAGTTTTAGACAGGGTTATAAAAAAGGTAATGAAAGATTTTATGGATACGCAGATGGTAAAGGTATTGATAAAAGAGGTAAAGCTGTAATGCCAGAGCTGATGAGAAAACTAGGAAACTTTTATGGAACAAAAGCAGGACCCACAAAAATATCTCTGTCAGATCCTAAACTTCCTTACAAAAGTGTATCGAAAGAAAAATTTAAATATCCAGATTCACACAAGATGAAAGGCAAAGAGATAACAAATGAGTTTCATACTGAAGCCGTTAAAGATCCAAAGAAGGGATATAAGCTTATTTTACAGAATGATCCAAGGTTGTATTTTGATGCTTTTGCAGTTAAAGTATCTCCATTAATGAGGCAAACACAGAAAACCTACAGACACATGGGAGGTCTTGTAGTAGATATGTTCAAAACAAGAAGGTATAATTAATTATGGCTGTAGAGAAAAATAATGAAATTGTAGATGAGGAAATCAAGGTAGAAGAAATTCAGGAACAACCTGATGGAATGCCTGTAGATGTCTCTGTTGAAGGTGAAGAAGTAGCTGAGGAAAGACCTCAAGACGATTTTAATGCCAATCTAGCAGAGAACATGGATGAACGTACTTTAAGAGAAATGGCCTCTGAGCTTGTTCAAGAATACAAAAAAGATAAGCTATCGAGAAAAGATTGGGAAGATGCTTACATCAAAGGCTTAGACCTGTTGGGTACAAAGTACGTAAATGTGACAAGACCTTTTAAAGGTGCCTCTAACGTTACTCACCCAATGTTATCTGAAGCTGTAACACAGTTCCAAGCACAAGCGTACAAAGAACTTGTACCATCTGATGGTCCTGTAAGAGTACAGACGATTGGTTTAGTA
>CEOW01042030.1_pt1 | contig 80955 bp, 75 predicted proteins | sample 530621 | NCBI WGS metagenome assembly CEOW01 (sample SAMEA2620734, study PRJEB7988) | marine metagenome | isolation source: saline water (ENVO:00002010), including | reverse complement strand
ACCATCATTATCCGGTCCCCCAGATGGCGACTCAAAGGGTGATGTACCTAATGAATAATTTAAAAGTGAACCAGGTTGACCAACATTTACTATTACAATATCCTGTGATTCAGTTGCATCAGGTGGTAACTCAAAAATTATTTCATCATTAGGTAGATATTCTAACTCTGATAAAGGACCACTTATTGGACATTCAATATTATGTTCTTCAAATGCATCACAAATACTGACATAATACGGAGTTCCATTATCAACAATGCCGTCATTGTCATCTGCTATTAATATTTCAACTAAAAAATCAGGTACATTATTTGGTCTTGCAGTTTGTGCAAAATAAAATAAATCATCTGCTCGCTCAACTCCATCATTATAACCTAATAATTCAATTAAATTTTCTCTTGTTTTCCACATTGAACCCATTGTCAATTCACCTAAACAATGAACACCTCCATCACACTCGTTAGCAGGATATTGCCTTGTATTATTTCCATCTCGTAAACAAGTTCCATTACCAAAAAAACCTTGGCCCAAACAAGGTGAATTAGTTATAGTCATTGCCCAATAATCGGCACAACCCTCTCCCATGCCTGAATCAAATGGCGAGGTGTATGGAGCATAAATAAATTGTTGTAAACCATGTCCATATTCATGATATACAACATCAGCCATTTCTCCTGTCGCAGGACAGCCTCCTCCCGCTTGATACATATTTATGCTATTCCCATCCCAAAATGCATTACAATTATCATTAATATTTACATTCGCTGGCATCTCATAATCAGCTCCACTGAATGATGGGTCCAAAGATTTTTGCCAATCATGTATTAAATTTGCATGAAAATATGTGTCTCTTTCACTAGGGATGGAATTAGCATTTGAAAATATAAAATCTTCAGTAGTACCTGGAATTACAGTTCTAGAAATACTAGCATCACTGCCACTTGAATTATTAGTATTTATATATGAACCTTCTAATTTAACTGTGGCTGTTCTGTTTTGATTACCAATTTCAATTGAATAAAAACCATTTTCATCTGTATAAGTTGAACCTACTCCGGATATTTGAACTTCTACGTGTTCTAAAGGCCTATTAAATTCAACACCATATGGATCATTTTTAACACCGCCACTTACATAACCAGATACAGTTGCTGTTTGAACCATATCAATTTTATTAACGACTTTACCAGTAAAAGAATCTACAAAAACTTTCCATCTGTGAACAGGTAATTCATGTTTGTGAACGTTAATTTCGTGTACATATAATTCAACTAACCATGTTAAATAATATTTTGAAGATTCTTTCTCATCAACCCAAATATATTGTTCAGATTCTTCAATAACATAGTCACCTTTTTTTTCACTATATCCTACGTGATTTTTTGCTATATTTAAAGCATCTAACATATCATAATTATTATTCATATCAAGATCGATATCTGAAAAAGTATCATTACCTACGAGAACTATATCTCCATTTAATCTGTATCTAAAATCAATTCTGCTATTCCAAACAGGAATTCCATTATATAATTGATTGAAAATTAAATATCTAATGTCACCTTTTGTATCATTAACCCAAACTTCAATTTCATTATCATCGATATTAAATAAAAAATTATTTTCTTGGATAAATGCTCTAGCATCTAATTCTAATAATTTTTTATTCTGTACGTTTACATCTCTCGAAATTTTGTTACCATAAATTCTATGTGCCGTCCCATTTTCATTCCATTTATAGTGCCATTGTTTATTTGTAAGATTATTAAATTTTGCTTTAAGGTTAATATTTATTATATCCTTAGTTGTGCTTGAAAATCCAAAAACAAAAAATAAAACAATAATATAAAGATTGTAATTCATTGTTCTCCTCTATGATCTATTAATTACTATACTCACTAAAACTATAATATCAAAAATATCTATTTGAAAATCATCATTTAAATCCATACAAATAATTTCATCATCATTACACCCTGATAAAATACAATTCATTACCAAAATAATATCTTGGATATTAGCATATGAATCAGCGTTAAAATCTCCTACAACTATGCATGATCCATCGTATTGATTGGCAGCACTGACAGCATTAAATAAATTTAACCTTCCCGATGAAACTGTTATACCATTTAATGATGAAATTAAATCAACTGTGTTTAAAATTAGATTTTTAATAATCAATGGCGTTGAACTAGGGTTTTGAAGATACTCTTGATATAAAAAGTCTGAAGCAGAATCATACATCAAACCAATTGCTCCTGAAACAATAGGAGCTGAATATGATGTACCAGTCAATGAACAAGAAGTAAGATTGCCTGGCCTAATTGAACAAACACTTGTGCCAGGAGCACCCAAATCAATTGATTCTGCCCCATATGCAGCACTTGAAAATTTGGAATCATTTCTATCTGTATTAGTTACTGTAATCAAATAGTCACTTGCACAACTTGTAGGAACATCACCTTGTTCATCAACGTTAGCATTAATATTCATTGTAGCAGCAACGCTTAGAATTCCGACCTCACCCAATGTATCAAACATATCATTCCAAACAGGAAATTCACCTGAGTTACAATCTCCATAATTAATTCCCCAGCTGGAATTAATTACTACTACATTCGCTCCTAAAACTCCATCTGTATCAATCCATAAAATTTTATTATCATATGCATAACTATATGATGCAATAACTGTTGATGTCAAAGAAGATGATCCGGAAATTGGCATTATCTTTGTATTCCAATTAACACCCACAACATCCAAATTATTATTTCCTTTTGCACCTATCATTCCAGCAACTTTAGTTCCATGTGATGTAACAGGATGAGTGAAATCCTGTTCATAAGCATCCCAACCATTTATATCGTCTACATATCCATTTTCATCATCATCTATTTCGTTTTCAATTTCATTTATATTAGTCCAAATATTTTCATTTAAATCCTGATGCTCAATATCAAAACCACTATCTACCACTCCAATTACAATATTACGATTATTACCAGTCGATATATCCCAAGCTTCAGGAGCATCAATATCAGCATTTTCTGTGCCACCTCCTTGACCTGTATTATTTAAATGCCACATATTACTATATTGAGGATCATTAGGAATTAATCTTTCACTAATTAAATGATTTTTTTGTGCGTAAATGACATAAGAAAGTGATTGAATAATATTAATTGCACTATTGATATCAGAATGAACGATAGAATCATACTTTATCAAAAAAATATTTAAATAATCAAATAACTTAGTTTCAATCTCAAAACCAAGCATAACTAAGTCTTTTTTCATTATATCATTTGTTATGCTTTTGTCAACTTTAACAATAATCTGATTTTCTGAATAGTTACTTGTCAAAATTATATTAAAAAAGATTAAAAAGATGATTATAATTTGATTTTTTCTCATGATTTAAAATTTCTGATATAATATATTAAAAAAAAGTAAGTTTTTTTTATTCATTTTTAATACAAGATGTAACGAAAAATTTAATTTATATTTTGATCAATGTAAAATTGCAAAGAATCATAAAGAATTGGATCTAACATCTTAAGAATATTCAACTCTTTTTTCATTGATCTAGTTTTGTTTAAATGAAAGTAACATAATCCTAATCCAAGATGACTCTGAGCATCATCTGGGTTAATTTTAAGTGCTTTCCTAAAAGATTTTGCTGATTCTGAATAATTATTAAGATTATAATATGCTTCACCTATTAAGAAAAGTGTTCTGTAATCTTGCGAATTAATTTTCAGGGACTCTTCAAATGAGGTAATCGCACTTTGATATTTTTTCATCTTCACAAAAGACTTTCCAATTAATACATATACAAGTGCATCATCATTTGTATTAGAGGAAAATTTGATAAAATTTTCAATAGCATATTCATATAATTCTAATTCGAAATAAATGATTCCTTTTTGGTAAAATATTTCATTATTTTCTGAGGAGAAATTTTGCAACTCTTCTAAAGCTATCAAAGCTTGCATATATTTACCTAAACTTGCATATGAAATACCAAGAGTATATAATGTTTCAAAATTATAACTTCCACAATTTATTGCTTCTTTTAAATAAAAAATTGCAGATTTATAATCTCTCAGTTCAAAAGCAATTTCACCAATAATTTTATAAATTTCTGCATCTTCATCATTGTACTCTAATACTGCCTTGTAATTATCGTACGCTTTTTCAATGTTCCCAAGCTTGTAATGTGAGTATGCAAGATTTGTCAAGTACTTATAATTAAATGGATATAATAAAGTAAGACGCTCATATACATTAATTGATTCTTGAAATCTTGTTTCGTTTATAAAAATATCGCCTAATACTTTTAAAACAGATATTGAATCAGGATTATGAATAATATATTCTCTTAAGGGTTCCATGGACTCATAAAACTCTTCATTTTTGTAAAGTAACATGCCTAATCTATAATTTATATCTGCTATATCAGGTGAATATTTTTTTGCCATTTTATAAGATTGAATAGCCTTATCTGTTTTTAATATGCCTTCATGTATAATGCCCAAATTATAGTGTGCTTTACCATTTTCAAAATTTAATTTAACTGATCTGTTAAATGCATCCATGGCTTGTACTAGACGGTTTGTATTTAAGTAAGCAATACCTAAATTATAATAAATATCGTCATTTTCAGGATTTAACATCAAAGCTTGTGTTAAATTAGATATTGCTTTATCATAATCTTCTAATATTATATTTATTTTACCTAAATGATAAAATGATTCATAATGATATGGGTCAAACGTTAAAATTTTTTCATAACCCAAAATAGCATTGGAATAATTTTTTAAATTATATAAACTATAAGCAACTCCGTTTATAGCATTTAAGTTATTTTTTTCAATCCAAACGACCTCTTGATATTTTTCCAAAGAATTATACCAATCTTTATTTTTCGTATGAAAATTCCCTAAAATTATTAAAGCCAGTACATCTTTATCGTTTACCTCTAGGTGTTTTTCTAAATGATATAAAGAAGAATCAACAATATTTTTCTGGTTGTAACATAGAGACAATAAAAAATTATTAGCTAAATTCAATGTATCAATTTTATTATTTATGTGAATAGCATCTATTAGTTCGTCAATGTAATTTTCATCAATTGAAAAAAATTCTAAAAAATAATCAGAATCTAATATGCTTGAACGAAGTCCTATAGCTTTATTAAAGCTATTAATTGCTTCTGTATACAAACCATTGTTTACATATGAATTCGTTAAATCAATTAAATCTAATGCTTGTTCACTAGGATTTTCATCAATGACCCATATGCTTGAATCAGAATAAGACGTGTCGCTTGACAATGGGATCCAAAGAGTTGAATCCCATTTGACTGATAAAGAATCAAAAAACAAATATTCATTTGTACTATTTAATATATCAATTTGGTTTGAAACTTTTTTAAGTTTATTAAAATCTCCTGATAAAGAATAAACATCCGATAATTTTTTTAATGATCTTATAAGATTATCTCTAGAATCTGTAAAATGTTTATTAAATAAATCTTCTGCCAGATTGAAATAGATTTGTGCTGAATCTAATTTTTCTTCCAATAAAAAGATTTCACCTATATTTTGATATATTTTGGCAATTTCTAAAGTATTGTCATTAATTTCTTCAGACAATTCTTTATCTAGAATTTTTAAATAATAGCTTTTTGTTTTAGTTGAATCATTAGCTTCATTAGAAAGTTGATTTAGACATAATCCAAAAAGAATTATTATAGAAAATCTATGTAAAATCATTTTAATTAACTTTTTTGAAGATTGCTAACTACAACTCTTTTATTACATCTCTAATACATTCAGCTAAATCATCAATTTGCCAAGATTCTATGGTCAAAGCAGGAGCTATACGTACTGTTGAATGGTGTGTTTCTTTTGCATATACACCTTTATTCATTAATTCCATTGAAACTTTATGCCCATCTAATTTTTTTTCATCATGCATTTCAAAAGCTGTTAACAATCCTTTACCACGTACTTCTTTTATTTTATCGGGAAATTCACTTTTCATTTCGTTAAAATGATCCAACAGTTGCGTTCCTCTTATTTTTGCATTTTTAGCTAATTGTTGATCTACTAAGACTTTAATTGCATAAACACCTACAACAGATGCTAAAGGATAGCCCCCAAAAGTTGATCCTTCAGATCCTGGTGTCAATGTTCCAACGACATCATCTCTTCCTGCGACAAAAGATACTGGCAAAATTCCTCCTCCAGCTGCTTTACCACAACCCATCAAATCTGGCTTAACACCAAATAACTGATGAGCGAAATTTTCTCCAGTTCTTCCAAATCCTGTTTGAACCTCATCCATTGCTAATAATACATTATATTGGTCACATAATTTTCTCACTTCTTTCCAATAATTGTCATTTGGCACAATGACACCTGCTTCACCTTGTATGGGTTCAACAGAATAAGCTGCTATTAGATCGCCCTTTTTTTCAAATTTTTCTTTTAATGCATCAATGTCATTATAAGGGACTAATTCGATACCTGGTACAAAAGGTCCAAAATCTCTTTGAGCATCTGCATCATCAGACATCGAAATTGCCGATAAGGAACGTCCATGAAAATTACCAGTTGCCCCAAGTACTATGGCTTTATCTTTTGGAATTTTTTTCACCTGATAACCCCATCTTCTACAGAGTTTAAATGTTAACTCCCATGATTCTACACCTGCAACTTTAGGAACAACTCTATCCATACCTGTTAAAGACGTAACTGCCATTAAAAAAGCGCTCATATATTTATGTCTAATAGATCTAGGCACCGTTGGAAGTTTTTCATCTTCTAAATGTCTTACAACAGCATCTACTATTGTTTGATTTAATTGACCTTGATTAACGGCAGAATAGCAACATAAACCATCTATAATTTCTTCCTCAATGTACGAAGCAACATTATTTTTATCAGGTTTTCTACAAACTAAAGTTGAAGAATCTTTTACATGTGATACTACTACATTTTCTAAAGGTGAATAATTCTGGCCACCCTTTGTTTTTTCAATTTCTTCATGTTCTAATGGTGTTAAATCACCAATTCTTACTCCGTTAACTGTTAAATCATCTCCATAACCGGATATATTTAAGTTCATAAAGCTCCCTATATATTAAAAAATTAAAAAATAATGCAATATAATTTACACGAACAAATAATTTATTTTTCTAATAATAAACTTATTGCAGTAGATAGTTTTAAAACTGTTTTAGAATTTCTTTCAAACCTATCACACATCATATCAACTAAATTTTTCATTACTTTGTAACCCAATGAATTATCTTGATCACACAATGCAAAGAAATCATTTGACTCTATCAATCCAATAATTGATTTAGATGTTGTTTTAATATTTGCTGTTCTTTGTTTAGATTCCCCTAAAAAAACTTCTCCAAATACTGGAAAATCCTTTGATGATGCTTTAAACACCTCTTTAACGCTATCATCCTCTTTCAGTAATTTACTTTTTAAAGTTAATGGCATTGAAACACTACAATTGCCATCAAAAAGAAAAATTAATCTATCTTCTATACTGCCTTCTTGAATTATATTGACATCAGATTCTACTTGTTTAATACTAATAATTGATAAGAATTTTTTTAAATCTTCATTATTAATATTTTTAAAAATTTTATAATTTTTCAATAATTCTATAGAAATATTCATTTTTTTATAATTAAGTATATTTTATTTAACTTTAATTTAATAAGTTTTAAGCTGTTAATTGGAAATATAGTTTTAGCTTGTTTTTTAAATACTATAAATATCAAATTCTAGCAATTTAATTATAACTAATTTATAAAATACATCAATTATGAAAAAAATACTTATATTAACATTCGTAATAATATTTATTGGCTGCAAAAGTGATGTTGAATTATCAATGGAACGAGGAATACAATTTTATGAATGGCAACTATTTGATAAAGCTATTTTAGAATTTAATCAGGTAGTTCTAATGCTGCCAGATGATCCAAGAAAACTAACTTATGAAGAGACAGAAATGCTTTCTAGAGCTTACTACAATTTATCAATAGCTCATTTAAAATTAGGCAGAACAGATTTTGCAGATAACTATATATTAAAAGCATATCAATTATCACCTACGGAAGAAAACTGGAATTTATTAAATGATTTGAAATCAAATCAAAAATAATTTTAGCCAGTAATATCCTCACCACCATCAACTCTAATAGTATTGCCCGTCATCCAAGTTTCTTCAGATAGCCCAATAAGACTAATTATTGAAGCAAGATCAGCAGGCGTAGTCAGTCTTTTAGAAGGATTTATTTTTAATGAATTCTCAATCATTATATCATTACCTGGAATTTTTCTTAATGCGGGAGTATCAGTGACGCCTGCTTGCAACGCATTACAAGCAATATTATATTGTCCAAGTTCTATAGCAATTTGTCTACAATATGATTCTAACGCAGCTTTTGCTGCTGATACTGCACCATAAGCTTTCCATTGTCTATGTCCTCCAGAACTAGTCATAGCAAAAATTTGACTTCCATTTTTTATAAGCTTTGTTTGAAACAGATCTTGAGACCAATAAATTAAACTACTAGCCATAACATTTAATGTCATTTCAATCTGTTTTTGATTTAAACTTGAATTTAGTGTTTGATCAAAAACTGGTTTTAATGCTCCAAATGCTAAAGAATGCAAAAATATTTTTACTCTAATTTTTCCAATGTTTTTTAACTCTTTTATAACTTCTAATCTCGTGTTTTCATCAGTTGCACTAGCATTTTTAAAAATAATATCAACGTTATTTTCTTTCAACTCATCTTTTAACAAAGTAATATTTTTCATTGCTGATTTTCTATCAAGATGAACACCATAAATATTAATATTATTTTTTGCTAATTCTTTTGCTGCTGCTGCTCCAAATCCACTTGATACTCCTAAAATTAATGCCCAATCTTTCATAATATCCTCAAATAATGTAGTTTTATTAAAAAATTCTTATTAATGCTATGTATAATATAAATATCTTTTTTTAATTTAAGATATGTGGTTTTTTATGATATTATCATACATTTTAATACTTTTATCTGGTATTGGGCTCAATATTATCGGTTTAAATCATTATTTTGATCTACAACTATTTAATATTGGAATAATTAAATTAGATTTGTTTATTAGTATGATTTTCATTGCTACACAAACTTTAGTTATGTTCTTTTTTGTTGGAACAGGTGTCAGTATAAAAGAATATATACAAGAAAATCCTAAGACTGATCATATCTTCCATAAAGATTCAATAAAAATTAAAAGAAAATTATATCCACCAACAATGGCTCTTACTCTGCTTTTTGTTGCTATGATTATATTTCATGGGCTTTTTATAATAAAACAAGCCAAAGAAATTTGGTTTCATATAACTTATATTTCAACATACTATTATTTTGTTAAATCAACTATAATACAACATCAATGTTTTAAAGAAAATACTCTAATTATTTTAAATATGACGGGATTAAATAATACTAATTTGGAGTCTGATCTTTAGTATGATTTTTACTTGCATTAAATAATTTATTTCTTTCGAATTCAGTTAAACCTTCCCAACCTTTAAATTTTAGTTTTTCTAAAATAATATCTAGATCATCTTTTTTATTTGAAAGAGGATTTTCAAAACTATTTTTTTCTTCATAGACTTTAATCTTAGGAAAAATTCTTTTAATATTATTCCACTTTAAAAATATAAAACCAACTATTATACCTGCTAAATGTGTAATATGGCTTATAGATGAATTAGTTTGGGTTAACGAAGCAAATAAAGCTGTCAAGCCTAATAAAATCATCATAAATTTTATTTGCATAGGAAAAATTCCATATATATAAACTGTTCTGTTGGGGTATATTAATGTATATGCAATTAAAATTCCATAAATTGCACCACTAGCTCCAACAATGGGGATAATAGAATATGGGTTATATAAAATTGTTAAAATACCTGACCCTACTCCTGTAAACAAATAATACAATAGAAATTTATTTTTACCCCACCTGTATTCAAGTTCTCTTCCAAACATCCATAAAACTAACATATTAATTAAAATGTGAAAAAAACCACTATGCAAAAAAATGTACGTTAATGGTTGCCAAATTTTATATGATTCCCAACTAAGTCTAGGTATTAAACCAAAAAGCTCAAAAAATATAAATTTAAATCCAAGTATTTCAGTTATTATAAAAATTATAATATTTAATATAATTAAAAATTTGACAGCTTCAGGTAAAGACGTATTAAAACCAATATTTAATCTATTGAATGGATTGTTATATTGAAATCTCATAAATTAATTTGAATTAATAAATTTTAAAATATCTTCAAAAATTTTTTTTTGATCAATACCTGGCATTAGCATTGCATGGCTTGGATAATCATATTCTTTAACTTTTTTTATACTAGATTTAACTCCGTCATTTATAATACTTACATTTATTTTTGGTGCAGTTAAATCTTTCTTTGATGATAATATCATAATTGGAGCACTGATCTTTTTTAAATTACTTTTAATTAGTTTTGCCATTTTAAAGTATTCGTTTAATGCTACTAAAGGATATTGATTATAGCCATTAAATTTTAGATCATTACGAATGTTTTTATCAAATCTTTTTCTTTTTGAAACTTTTGAATAAAAAAATTTAGTTATTGGATTAATCCATCGTAACGTAAAATGGTCTTTAAAATGAAGAACAGCTGCACAAGTTACAATACCATTTATTGGAAATAAACTGGCTAAATGTAATGCTAAAGCCCCACCCATACTCGCTCCTATAACATATATTTTTTTATTTTGTGATATCATATCTGCAAAATCTCTTTCAACATGTTCTAGCCATTCCGCATATATCGTATTATTACAATCATCAATATCTGTAGCATGTCCAGGTAAATTATTTGCTCTGGTATGAAATCCACAACCTCCTAAATATTCAGCCAATTCTTTTACTTCGTGCGTTGTGCTTGAAAAACCATGAATTATATAAATTCCAATATCACTCTTGGAATTAAATTCATAATCATTTAAATCAAAATTTTCAGCAAAATCCTTCATCATTTACTTAATTTGTGAAGAAGAGATGTAGATTTAACATAATTCATACCTTCAATATGATACCTTATATAATCCTCTAAAAAAAAAGAAATTGAGTTTAAGTTTATATCATTTACATTCAAATCATTAATTTTATTAATATTTGTATACATTAATTTTTTAATAAACGATAAAGAATTCTCATGAATTAATTTGGAATTAAAATTATCACAACTCTGACAATAAAGCTGACCATTTATTAATACAATTTTATCTCTGAACAAAGTATTACATTTAGAACAATTTGTTATGTTTGGTTTAAATCCATTTTGAATTGCAAGATGTAACAAGTAAAAATTATATAAAATTTTACTATTTAACTTTTTTACTGCTAATGTTTTAATTGTACTGCTGATAAGCCTGAATAGTATAGGCGCTTCATTTAGTGGGTGTGTAGTTTTATCCAAGATTTCAATAATACTAAACAAGGTTAATAATTTTTCTAAATCTTTTCTAATTAAAATTATATTATAATCCAGTGAAGCTTCTTTTAATAGTTGGATGTCTCTATTTTCTTTAAACATGTATTGTAATCGAATGATATTACCGCATTCTAATACACTTGATAATAAATTTTTTTTTCTTTTTGCTCCCTTTGCCATTATAGAAATTTTCCCTTTTTCTTTAGTGAAAATTCTACATATAAGGCTTGTATCACTAAAAGGTATAGTTTTTAAAACAACAGCTCTTGAATCAATAAACAAATTAATAAGCCTTTGCAAAAATAACTCTGTATTTAGCTAATTCTTGCGTGTAAATACATTTTAGATTTTCTGCATTGTTATTAAACGGTATACATCGTATAGTAGCTTTCGTTTCTTTTTTAATTTTATCTTCAGTTTCAATTTTGCCATCCCAACCACATTCAACAAACCCACCACTATTAACAATATTTTTAAATTCACTATAATTATTTGTTACAAATGTATTATCATCTCTAAATTTTTTTGCTGTATTAAACAAATTATCCTGAATATCATTAATCAGTTCCTGGATTTTCTTAAATCCATCATTTATATTTATAGATTTTTTTTCATTTGTATCTCTTCTAGCAACAAATATAGAATTACTATTAATATCCCTTTGTCCAACTTCAATTCTTATTGGAACACCCTTCATTTCCCATTCATTAAATTTATATCCTGGAGATATTTTTTTTCTAGAATCCAAATGAAAACGTATATTATTAATTTTAAATTCTTCAAAAATATTACTTAAAAAAACCTTTATTTTTTCTAAATCATCATCACTTTTAAATATTGGAATGATAACTACTTGTATAGGCGCTAATTTAGGAGGCAATCTCAACCCTTTATCATCACCATGAACCATAATTAAGGCTCCAATTAATCTTGTGCTAACTCCCCAACTAGTTGCATAAACAAATTCTTCTTTATTATCTTCACTTTGAAACTTCACATCAAATGCCTTAGCAAAATTTTGTCCTAAATAATGAGAAGTTCCAGCTTGTAATGCTTTTTTATCTCCCATCATTGCTTCAATACAATAAGTATCAATTGCTCCTGCAAATTTTTCAGATTCTGATTTAGTACCTGTCAATACAGGTACAGCCATCACATTTTCAACTACTTCTTTATAGACTTCCAACATTTTTCTAGCTTCTGCTATGGCTTCACTTTCTGTTGAATGTGCAGTATGGCCCTCCTGCCATAAAAATTCACTTGTCCTCAAGAATAATCTAGTTCTCATTTCCCAACGTACTACATTTGCCCACTGATTTATCAAGATTGGTAAATCTCTATATGAGTTTATCCACTTTTTATACATTGACCATATTACAGTTTCAGAGGTAGGTCTAACTATAATTTCTTCATCAAGTTTAGAATCTGGATCAACAACAATACCACTACCGGATTCAGAATTTTTTAATCTTGAATGAGTTACAACAGCGCATTCTTTGGCAAAACCTTCTACATGCTTTGCCTCTTTTGATAAAAAAGATTTTGGTATGAATAAAGGAAAATAAGCATTTACGTGACCTGTTTCCTTAAACCTCTTATCAAATGCTTCTTTTAAACTTTCCCAAATACTATAACCGTATGGTTTTATAACCATCGTCCCTTTAACTGGGCCATAATCTGCTAATTCTGCTTTTGTAATTATATCAGTATACCATCTTGAATAATCCTGACTTTTTGGGGTAACGCCTTTTGACATTTCTTTTCCTTTTATTTTAATTTAAACATTTATCAAATTCTATTAATGTCTTATAAATATCTTTTTTTGTTATTCCGTAATGTGTAACTAATCTGAATCTATTTGGACTCGTTTCAAAAAATTTAATTCCTTTTGAATTCATTGATTCGACAAGAGCCTGAGCAGTAATTTCATCCGATTCTAATTTAAAAAATATTATATTAGTTTGAACAAGATTTAATTGCACACTTAAGCCTTTAATCTTATTTAAACCTTCAGCTAAAACTTTTGCATTATTATGATCTTTTTTTATTTGCATTATACAATCATCTAAAGAAATTAAACCAGCCGCTGCTATGATTCCAGCTTGCCTCATACCTCCACCTAATACTTTGCGGTGTCTTCTTGCTTTGTCAATGAATTTTTTTGAACCACAAACTACCGATCCAATAGGTGCTGCCAATCCTTTTGATAGACAAAACGTAACCGAATCAACATTTTTAACAAAATCTTTAACATCAATATTTAAGGATACAGCTGCATTAAATATTCTAGCTCCATCAATATGTAATTTTAAATTATTTTCTTTGGCTATAACACTTACTGATTTTATATAATTTGGTTCAATTGGACTGCCAAAACACATATTATGTGTATTTTCCAAACTAATAGCTGATGTTTTTGGATAGTGAACATTATCATCTCGAACAGCCTGTTTAATATCATCTAAATTAATTATACCAAAATCGTCATTTAATAATTGTCTTGAATGTATTCCACCAACACTAGATATACCACCACCTTCATAAATGAAAGTATGTGATTTATGTCCTAAAATAATTTCTGTTCCTCTTTCACAATGTGATAAAATAGAAACTAAATTACCCATAGTCCCACTAGGTACTAGTAATGCTGATTCCTTTCCCATTATTTGAGCAGCCTTTTGTTCAATTTCATTTACAGTTGGATCTTCTCCAAAAACATCATCTCCTAATAAAGAATTTGAAATTGCATCACGCATTTTATTTGATGGCTGAGTAACTGTATCACTTCTTAAATCGATAATTTTTGTCATTTTTTATCCCAAAACTATTTTTTAAATTTAACACTCTTTTATAAAGGCAAAGAATCCAAAAATATAATAATAAAATGAATTTTAATTTAATTAACGGAAATATAATCACACTGGACCAATCAAACCCAATAGCAAATTCTGTTACTATTGAAAATGATAAGATTTTAAATATTGACAACATCAATTCAAAATATCAAAATATTGACTTATGTGGAGCAACCGTCATTCCTGGTTTTGTTGATTCTCATTTTCATTTAACAAATCTTGGGAAAAGACTTGATATGCTAAATTTAAAAAAATGTAATTCAAGTCAGGAAATAGCAAAATTGGTTATTGAAAAAAGTAAAACGGTAAATGATAATGATTGGATTCTAGGATTTGGCTGGGATCAAACTAGATGGGATGAAAATGAATTTCCCAAAAAAACGTTATTAAATGACTTGAATATAATGCAACCAGTGATGCTTACACGTATTGATGGACATTCTTGCTGGGTAAATGATAATGCAATAAAGTTATCTGGTTTAGATTCTTCAATTCAAATTGATGGTGGTGATATAGTTAATGAATGTATCTTAATAGATAATGCAATGAATCCAATACAAGAAAGCATACCAAAATCTGATGATAAAATGATTCAAAAATGGATAAAAATGGCTACTAAAATCATTATATCAAGAGGAATAACTAATATTCATGATGCTTGGCAAACATCTGATATGATTAAAAATATCAATTTTCTAATTGAAAAAAATGAATTTCCTATTAGATGTTATGGAATGCTTGCTAGCCATGATCAACAATTAATAAATCATTATTTTAATAGTGGCCATTATAATTCAACATACTACACAATACGATCGGTTAAGGCATTTATTGATGGTGCTCTAGGTAGTAGAGGTGCAGCATTATTTGAACCCTATAGTGATGATAACCACAATTGTGGTTTAATACTAATATCTCATGATGAATTTAACGAATTAGCTAGGAATTGTAAAAAAGCAGGATTTCAATTGTGTACACATGCCATTGGAGATAAAGGTAATTCAATGGTCATAGATACTTATTCAAAAACAATGGAAAATATTTCTGATCATAGATGGAGAATTGAGCACGCACAAATGGTACGCGATGAAGATATTTCTAAATTTTATAAAAATGGAATAATACCTTCAATGCAACCTTCACATTGCACTAGTGATATGAGATGGATGAAAGATAGATTAGGCGAACATAGGATACATAGAATTTCACGATGGAAGTCATTTATCGATAGTGGTTGTAAAATTCCTGGAGGATCTGACTGTCCTATTGAAGAAGGAAATCCTTTATTTGAATATTATGCTGCAATTTCTAGAAAAGATCATAAAGGATATCCACATAATGGTTGGCAACCTCAAGAATGTATAACTAGATTAGATGCATTAAAAATGTTAACAAGTTGGGGTGCCTACGGAGAATTTGCCGAAAATAGAAGAGGTAAAATAAAAATAGGTTTTGATGCAGATTTTACCGTTATGTCTGAAAATATATTAACTTGTGATTTTGATAAAATTCTTAAGACAAAAATATTGATGACAATTATAAATGGCAAAATTTTAAAAAACATTCTATAAAATATGAGATTTAAGTTTTAATTTTAATGGATACTTTATAACCTTGATGCTTTCTAATATTAAAAACTTTTTCATTATCAATAAATAAATACTGACCTTTTATTCCTGTCAATATCCCAGAAATTTCTGGAAATTTATCTAAACTTACACTTTTTACTTTAGTCGGATAAATTTTCACAGGATAATTTATTTTATAAATGACATTCTCTTGAATGTAGTATTGTTTTAATTCTTTAGGTAAATGAGTGCTTAATTCAATTTTTTTATTTTTTAAATCAGTAGAAATATCAATATCATTTTTTAACATTCTTTGCCATGCAGTTCGATCTGAAATAAACTGTTTTAAAAATACTTCAATTAAACCAGCAGTATATCTATTAGGTGTTTTAGAAAATTTTATGGCTTTAACTGCACCCTGATCAATCCATCTTGTGGGTATCTGGGTTGCTCTGGTAACACCTACTTTTATTCCACTTGTTAAAGATAAATAAACATAATGATTTTTTAAACAATGTTGCTTAGCCCATTCTAAATCTCTAGCAATTCCATTTTGAGCTTGACATAATTCTGGTTTTAGTATGCATTCTGATGTTTCAGGTGAATTTTGAAAACAAGGAAAACAAAAACCTTGTGCAAAAGTTTTTTTTATTTTAATGCCACATTTTATACAATTAATTTCAGAACTAAAATTAATTGTAATTTGTTTATTTATATAATCAGATATATTAAAAAGTTCTTTGTTGATTGGTAATTGATAATGAACAATAGAATCATCATTTGATACCATTTTCATAATTGTTCCGTTTAATTCCATATGATAAAGTTATATAAATAAATAACATATACAAAAAAAAAGATTATATTTGCATTATACGTTTTATAATAAGGTAAATTTTTACTATGAAACAATTAAACAAAGGACTGGTTATAGTAGAGTCACCATCTAAAATAAAGACTCTAAAGAAATTCTTAGGCAAAGAATACGCAATTGGTGCTTCAGTTGGACATATTAGAGATCTACCTAAAAATGATTTAGGTGTTGATATAGATAATAATTTTAAAGCCAATTATATTCCGTCTCCAGATAAAGCGAAAGTCATCAAAGAATTAAAAACACAATTAAAAAATGCTGAAACAATTTACATAGCTACTGATCCCGATAGGGAAGGTGAAGCAATTGGTTGGCATCTTATTGAAACACTAAAACCAAAAGTTCCTGTTAAAAGAATTATTTTTTATGAAATTACTAAATCGGCAATTCTAGAATCTTTTAATAATACTAGAGAGATTAATAGCTCATTAGTAGGTGCTCAAGAAGCTAGAAGAATTTTAGATAGACTATGGGGATTTCTTGTATCAAAAAAATTGTGGTTAAATATTAAAGGCGGTTTATCAGCAGGTAGAGTTCAAAGTCCTGCTGTAAAAATCATAGTTGACCGTGAAAAAGAACGTTCAAAATTTGTGGAAAATGAATACTGGAGTATTTTAGGAAAATTTGAAAGCAATGGTATAAATTTCGAAGCTTCATTAAAACAATTTGATAGTAAAACAATAGCTATTGGTAAAGATTTTAATAAAAACGATGGAACTATAAAAAATAATGAATATCTAGTTTTAGATAAAAAAATATCACAAGACCTATGTACTAATTTTAAAAATTCAAATTGGTTAATAAAGGATATAAAAGAAAAACCTTCTACTCAAAATCCATATCCACCTTTTATTACATCCACTCTTCAACAAGAAGGAATAAGAAAATTAAAAATGTCCTCTCAGGCCGTTATGGTTACAGCGCAAAAATTATACGAAGCAGGACTTATTACATACATGAGGACAGATTCAATAAACCTTTCGAATGAGGCAATCAGTGCTTCAAGAAAAGCTATCAATGAATCATTTAATTCAAACTATCTTCCAGAAAAACCTAGAGTTTTTAAAAGTAAAGTTAAAAATGCTCAAGAAGCTCACGAAGCAATTCGACCTGCTGGCTCAACATTCCAACATCCTGATAAATTAAAAAATTCATTAGAATCGTCTGAGTGGAAATTATATAATTTAATTTGGAAAAGAACTCTTGCATCCCAGATGAAATCAGCTAAGATATTAAATACAAGTATTGATATTATCAATGATAATGCTTTGTTAAGAGCAACGGGAAAGGTAATCGAATTTCCTGGTTTTTTAAAAATTTATGTTGAAGATATTGATGATCCAAATAAAGATAAAGATGACAAAGAAAATACTTTGCCAAAATTAAAAATAAATCAAAAAATTAATTGCGTAAATTTTGAATCTAATCAGCATTTCACTAAACCTATTGCTAGATTTACTGAAGCATCATTAGTGAAAGAGCTAGAAAAACTTGGTATAGGTAGACCGTCAACTTACTCTACAATTATGAGTAATATTCAGAAGCGAGGGTATGTAAATAAAGTCAAAGGAGCAATGATACCGACTTTGACAGCATATGCAGTTATACAATTTTTAGAACGGTACTTTACTGATCTAGTTAATTTACAATTCACAGCTGATATGGAAAATATCCTTGATTCAATTTCTAGATCTGAAATAAAATCAACAGATTTTCTTTTAAATTTTTATAATGGATCAAAGAAAAACAAAGGATTAAAAGAATTATTAGATAACGAATTTGATAAAAATAAATCTAAAACAATTATGAGTTTGAAAAATGGTTCAAAAGATGAAGTTTTAGTTAAAATTGGTAGATATGGTACTTACTTACAATATAATGATAAAAATACAAATTTATATGATGATTTTATACCAAGTGATTTAACTTACAAAAAAGCTGTAAACCTTTTTGACAAGAAAAAACAAGAATCAACACATAGTTTTGTCCATCCTGAAACTCAACAGCCAATATTTTTAAAGGAAGGGAGATTTGGACCATATGTACAATGTGATAAAAAAATGAAATCATTACCTCCAGGCATTACATTAGATCAAATAAATGAAAAAGATGCTATAAATCTTATTGATATGCCTATTAAACTAGGTAAACACCCAAATCTTAAGGATGATATACTTAAAGATATAGGAAGGTATGGTCCCTACCTTCGTTGCGGTAAAAAATCTGCATCACTTCCAAAAGATGATGATATTTTAAATCTTTCAATTGAAAGAGCAATCGAAATTATTGATCAATCAAAAAATAAAAATAGCTCATCTGTTATAAAAATTATTGGACAGATGCCTGAAACCAAAAATAATATTGAATTGAAAGATGGAAGATATGGTGCATATGTGACTGATGGAAAAATAAACGCTACAATACCAAAGAACGAAAAGATTGATGACTTGTCTTTAGAAAAGGCAATCAAATTAATACTAGATAAAAAAGCTAAAGGTCCAACTAAACGATTTAAAAGGAAAAAATAATGTCAAACATTCCCAAAAATTTTAAAGAAAAAATAATTTCATTGTGTAAAAGAAGAGGCTTTATTTTTCAAAGCAGTGAAATTTATGGGGGATTAAAAAGTGCATATGACTATGGACCACTTGGTGTAGAGTTAAAACGTAATCTAATGAATGAATGGTGGAAATCAATGGTGCATAAGCGTGAAGATATAATTGGACTTGACGCATCAATAATTATGCATCCAAAAGTATGGGAAGCTTCAGGTCATTTAGCTGGTTTTTCTGATCCTTTGGTTGATTGTTTAGTTAGTAAAGAACGTTTTAGAGCTGATAAAGCACCAAAGCTAAATGTTAAAGATGATATTACAATAACTTGTAACGATAAGGGACAAGCTAAAAACTTCCAAAAAATAATTGAAAATAGATTTGATATACTTTTAAAAAGGGAAGGTAAACAACTTAAAGGTTTAAAATTAATTGACGAGAAAAATTTTGGTTTTTTTGAAAACAATAATACCAGACCTATAAAAACATTTGAATATAAAGGATATGTAAGTCCGACATTTGGCTGTCCATTTTTAAGTGAAGAAAGACAATTTAATCTGATGTTTAGAAGTCAAATAGGTCCAGTGGATGTACTGGGAGAAATTACAAAATACATTCGAAAAAATAAAAACACAAGCTCAGATGAACTTAGAACTGGTATTGATAAACTTGTAAAAAAATCTGCAGTTTATTTAAGACCAGAAACTGCACAAGCTATGTTTGTTCAATTTTTAAATTGTCAACAAACCATGAGCATGAAAATACCATTTGGAATTGCTCAAATGGGAAAAAGCTTCAGAAATGAAATTACTACAGAGCATTTTATTTTTAGATCTTGCGAATTTGAACAAATGGAAATGGAATTTTTTGTCGAACCTGGGACACAAGAAAAATGGCTGGATTATTGGGTTGAAAAAAGAATGTCTTGGTGGCAAAAGTTTGCCAATCACCCAGAAAATTTTAGATATAGAGCGCACGATGAAAGCGAATTGGCACATTATGCAGATGCCTGTTATGATATTGAATATAAATATCCTTGGGGATATGATGAATTGGAAGGCGTAGCAAGTAGAACTGATTACGATTTAAAAAAACACGCAGAACAATCCGGAACAAAGTTAAGTTACTTTGATCAACAAAAGACTGATCCTGATACTGGGAAAAATGGTTGGAGATATACTCCTTATGTTATTGAACCAGCTGCAGGAGCCACTAGAGGTTTATTAGTGTATTTGATGGATGCATATACAGAAGAAACCATAAAAGATGCTAAGGGAAATGAAGCAACTCGCATAGTGATGAAACTACATCCTAAACTAGCTCCTATTAAAGTTGCTATTTTACCGCTAGTAAAAAAAGAGGGCTTACCAGAAATAGCAAGAAAATTAGTTAATGAACTTTTTGAATTAGGTATTAATGCCCGTTATGATGAACAACATTCTATTGGAAAGCGATATAGAAGACACGATGAGGCAGGAACACCATTCTGTATTACAATTGATGGGCAAACAAAAGAAGACAAGTCAGTAACAATTCGTGATAGAGATACTATGAAGCAAGAACGGATTCCATTAGCTAATTTAAAAGAAATAATTCAAAAAAGGCTGTCTGAGGCTTAATCCTGAAGTCATGTTTAACATTGATAGTGATATAAAAAAATCATCTATAATAGATAAAAAATTTTATATCAATAATAAAGCTTATCAACAAGTTATCAACAAAATATTTGCTTTTTCCTGGCAATTAATAACAGATCAGGTCACTATAAATAAAACCAATGTAATACCATTTATATTTTTAGAAAAATCAATTAATGAACCTATGATACTTGTGAAAGATGATAGTATAAAATGTTTGTCTAATGTATGTACTCATAGAGCACATATTGTAATGAAAAAAAGTTGTAACAAAAATAAATTAAAATGTAAGTACCACGGAAGAACTTTCAAATTAAATGGGCAATTAAATCATGCGCCCGGATTCAATGATGCATCTAATTTTCCAACAAAAAATGATAATTTAATTCAATATCATATACAAAACTGGCACCAATTTATTTTCGTTTCTATGAATCCAAAAATTAATATATCTAATGCTCTAGATGATATTAGTAATAGATTGCCAAATTATAAATTTTCTAATCTAATTTTCGATAAACATAATTCAAACAGTTATTACATTAATGCGAATTGGGCATTATATTGTGAAAATTACCTTGAGGGATTTCATGTGCCTTTTGTTCATAAAGGATTGACCAAAGATATAAATTATGATTCTTATGAAACTATTATAATTGATAACAGTGTTTTACAAATTGCTCAAGCATCGATTGGTGAAAAAGCAATCAATGGTACAAATAATATCTATGCTTACTATTATTGGATTTTTCCAAATTTAATGATAAATATTTATGAATGGGGTGTTTCTATTAATATAATAGAACCATTAAGTATTAACAGTACAAAAATTAATTTTTTATCCTATCCATTTAAAGGAAAAGCCCAGCCTGTTAATTCTAGTTCTAGTTTAGATAATGTAGAAATGGAAGATCAAGATGTAGTTTTAAACGTTCAAAAGGGAATAGAATCTAATGCCTATAAAGGTGGGAGGTATTCTCCTGAGCACGAAAAGGGTCTACACTATTTTCATTTATTAATTAATAAATATTTAAATGATAATTCCATTTAGTCAATATCACAAAGTTATATGACACTTACCCGAATTTTTAGTTTATATTTATCGCGCAACAAATCTTTAAATAGTATCTAGAACATCACAAGCATGAGATTTTGTTTTAACTTTATCATATACTTGTATTATAGTACCCTTTTCATCTATTAAATAAGAAATTCTTGCTATACCCATATATTCTTTTCCATACATTTTCTTTTTTACCCAAGCACCGTACTTTTGAATCATATCTTTATTTTCATCACTTAATAATTCATATTGAAATTCTTGTTTAATCTTAAAATTTTTATTTTTTTGAACTGAATCAGCTGAAACGCCAACTATGATAATTCCTTGATCTTGGAATTTTTGGTATTCATCACGGAATCCCTGACCTTGTACTGTTCAACCTGGTGTTGAGGCTTTAGGATAAAACCATAAAATTACTTTTTTACCATAAAAATCAGCTAACTTTACATCCTTATCATCAGTATTTTTTAATATAAAATCTGGCGCTTTATCTCCTAATTTTAACAATTAATTTCTCCTTATATTTTAATATATGAATAGTGCGTATATTTGTTAACTTAAGTTATTAAAATTTTTTAAGGATTCAAATGATAAAAATATATTCAACAAATTGGTGTCCTTCTTGTAATTGGGCAAAAAAATTTCTTGATGATAAAAACATTAAATATAAAGAGATCAATATTGAAGAAATTAATATGTCAAGAAAAGATCTACAATCTTTAACAGGAGGAAGTACAGTTCCTCAAATTGTCATCAATGGTAAATCTATAGGCGGATATGATAATCTACTAAAATTAAATAATAATGGTAAACTTATGAAATTGATAAAAGAATGAAATTTATACCCAATCACATAGAAAAATACTGCATTGAACAATCCAAAAAAGATTCAAAATTATTAGATGATCTAACAGATTATACAAAAAAAAATATTGAAGGGTCAGAGATGCTTTGTGGACCTTTAGTAGGAAGTGTTCTACAAGGAATTATTTGCATGATACAAGCAAAAAAGATTCTAGAAATTGGTACATATACTGGTTACAGTGCTCTTAAAATGGCAGAAGTGCTTCCTTCAGATGGAACAATAGATACTTGCGAATTAGGTGACAATCATTGTCAAATAGCAAGAAAATTTTTTAAAAAATCTCCCTTTAACGAATCCATAAAAATTCATAGGGGAAAAGCGTTAGAATCTATTAATAAATTCTCTGATAATTATTTTGATATGGTTTTCATAGATGCAGACAAAATTAATTATAAGAATTATTATAAAAAATCATTGAATTTAGTAAAAAAGGGAGGAGTCATTGTTTTAGACAATATGTTATGGAGTGGCAATGTTATTCAACCTAATGATGAACAATCGAAATCGTTAAGAAATACAGCTGATTTTATTAATAACGATATTAAATGTTTCAATTTTTTAATGCCCGTTAGAGATGGTTTAATGGTTTGTATAAAAAAATGAATTCATTTAAAGATAAAAAAATTCTGTTATGTGTAACCGGCTCTATTGCTGCTTTTAAAGCATGTGAACTTATAAGAATTCTTAAAAAAGAAGGCGCTTATATTCAAGTTATGATGTCATCCTCAGCTGAAAAATTTATTGGTTCATCAACATTTGCAGCTTTATCTGGTGAAAAAGTTTTAACTAATCTCTTTCCTAATTCACCAAAAGGTGGTCTTGAACATATTGAAATGGCTTTTGAAATTGATTTAATCGTAGTAGTGCCTGCAACAGCAAATATTATTTGCAAGGTTGCTTCTGGTATAGCTGATGATATTATATCCACAACATTATCAGTTTGTGAACAGCCTTTATTATTTGCACCAGCAATGAACAATAGAATGTGGTCTAATCAAGCTACACAAAACGCAATAGATAAATTAAAAAAAATGGGTAAAATTGTTATGGAGCCAGAAAATGGCCAACTTGCTAGCTTACATACAGGAAAAGGAAGATTACCTGCAATCAAATCGATCGTTTGTGAAATTAGAAAATTATTTAATTACCCTCTCCCCTTAAAAAATAAAAATATTTTAGTTACAGCTGGGCCAACAAGAGAGAGTATTGATCCTGTCCGTTTTATATCAAATAGATCAAGTGGTAAAATGGGTTATTCTATTGCTCAAGAATCATATAAAATGGGGGGTAATGTAATATTGATTTCTGGTCCTACATCATTAAGCGTACCTCCTGGGATTAATTGCATTGATGTAGAAAGTGCTAATGAAATGTATAATCAAGTTTTAAAATATTGCGATAATGCAGATTATATTTTTATGACTGCTGCAGTTTCTGATTATAAAATTAATAAGTATAGTGAATTTAAAATAAAAAAAAATAAAAATAATATTTCTATTACTTTGAAAAAAAATCGTGACATTTTAAAGTCACTCAATGGTAGAACCAAAGCTCAAATTATAGCATTTGCACTTGAAACTAATAATGGGAAAAACAACGCTCTTATTAAATTAAAAAATAAAAATGCTGATTTTGTTGTATTAAATTATGCGAATGAGGAAGGTGCAGGTTTTGAATCTGATACCAATAGAGTAACAATTTTTTCTAAAAATAAGACGTTTATCAATTTGAACAAAGATAGAAAAGATAGAATTTCAAATAAATTAATTAAATTTGTATTAAAAAATAAATAAAACTAATCTATTTTATTTTTACTTCCTACATAAGGTAAATAATCTAAAAAGCTCAAACTGTAATAGCTATTCAATCCTGATATTCCAACTATATCAGATTGATCTAAGTCAATTTTTCCAGCTGAATCAAGATATGAATCTATGATTGAAATTAATTCTATCGAACCAATAATAAGTTTACAGCCATTCGGTAAATTCACCAAATTTTCAATTCTCATACCTATTTTTAAAGGACTTTTTTTTACGAAAGGTGCGTGAAAATCTTCAATATATTCTTTATCTATATTGAAAACATCAAATTCTGATTCTAAAATTTTTGATGATGTTAGATGTGCTTTTTTATAAAATGACTCTGTAATACTGTTAATAGTAAAATATTGAGTTTCTTGTATATTTAAAAAAGTATGGCTCTTTTTCTTGTGTTGGGGTCTAATTACAAAACCTAATAAAGCTGGATTTGATCCCAGGTGCACAACAGAAGAGAATATTGCAAGATTTTCTTTGCCATTTTTTGATTTTGAACCTATTAAGTTTGCAGGTTTTATACCAGTTACAGAGTTAATAAAATTTAATCTCCATATTCTATCTGCATTTTTAATATAATCTTTTTTAAAAATCATAAGTTTAAATATTCAGATATTCTAATTATGACAGGTCTATGATCAGATATATATGTTTCATAGAAATTCCAACCAATGTAATTATCAATTTTAAATGTAAAAATCATATCATTATTATAGGAATTAAATAATTCATTTGTAATTAATATATGATCTAAATGACTTGGCCAGGTTGGGAAAGACCAATTTGAAGTACTACCATTTGCAATATCTGTATCTGCAAAATAATAATTATTATAATCATTTATAAATTCTATGAAAACATTATTATCTATATCATCATTTATGTTATCATTAAAATCGCCTAATATGATTACAGATTGATCATTAAATTCGCCATCAATAAATTTCTTAAGATATTTGGATGATTGAAATCTTCTATATTCTTCATCGTAACTTATTTCGTTTTCTAATTGACCATCTCCACAACATTTATAATGTACGTTTATAATAATATAATCTTTATTTTGAAAATTAATTTTTAAAATAAATGGAGCTCTGTAAGAAAATATATATTCAAAATCAGATGAACTCAAATCAGGAAAATATGAACTAGTTAAATTATAGGGATTTTGGATTAATGTTAAGTTATCTTGATTAATTAAATAAGCTAATTCTCCATAAGATGTATTTTCAGATCTAAAACCTAGCCAATTTCCGTTTAAATTAGATACAAGGTTATTAAATTCATTTTGATCTGTAATTTCTTGCAATGCTATAAGATCGATATTTAAAGTATTTATTATACTTTCTAAATAAAAACTAGTTTTATTTGTTTTAGGAAAATTTTCTATATTCCAAGTCATAATATCAAAAGTTTGATCAGATCCTAAATTAGGCAAATCAAAATTTATGTTCTCTTCATTAGTAAAACTATTAGATTCATATGGCTGTTCAATTGCACAGCCCAAAAAAATTATTTTAAAAAGTATTAATAATCTTATAATCATTGATTATAATTTAAAAATGAATTAAATAAATGTTACTATTATGTTTCATCAAATTTAAATTATGAGTATGTTAGAATCTATATTAATTACTGGTGCAAATGGAGAGATTGGCCAAGGTTTAATTAAAAAAATATCCAAATTTAAAAATATCATCAGTTTGGATATAAATGACATTGATAGTCAAATTAAACCTTTTGTAAAAGATTGTATAAAAGGAAGTATTTTAGATAAAAATATTATTTCCCTTATAAATGATAAATATAAAATAACTCAAATTTATCATTTAGCTGCTTTATTAAGTAGTAAAGCAGAACATTCACCGCAATTAGCACAAGATGTTAATGTTAATGGTACATTAAAATTATTAAACTTAGCAATAGATCAAGCAAAAAAAAATAATCATACAGTAAAATTTTTTTTTCCAAGTTCAATCGCAGTATATGGATTAAATGGATTAAAAAATAAAATTTTAGCAGGAAAAATCGATGAAAATCAATTTTGTTTTCCTGAAACTATGTATGGATGTAACAAGTTATACTGTGAACATCTAGGTAGATACTATTCAATTTATTATAATAGATTATCAAAAAATTATAAACCAGGATTGATAGATTTTAGGGCGATCCGATTCCCAGGATTAATAAGTGCCTACACATTACCGACTGGAGGGACAACTGATTACGCTCCAGAAATGTTACATGCAGCTGCTTCTAATAAATTATATACTTGTTTTGTGGAACAGAATACAACCCTTCCATTTATGATAATGGATGATGCTATTGAATCAATAATAAAATTAATGTCAACAAAAAAAGATAAACTATCCCAAATGATTTATAATGTTGGATCATATAGTGTATCAGCAATTGATTTTAGAAATATAATAATGAAATATTATAAAAATGCTAAAATTGAATTTAGTGTAGATTTAAAAAGACAATCTATGGTTGATAGTTGGCCTGAAGACGTAAATTTTAATGCGGCAATGTCTGACTGGAACTTTTCTCCAAAATACAATTTTGAAAATTCCTTTAAGGACCATTTAATACCAAAAATTAGGAGTCAATATGAGTGATTTAATATACCATTTAAATAATGAATTAAACGGCATTAAGAAAGATGGTTTGTATAAAGACGAAAGGGTAATTAATTCTCCTCAAAATACAGAGATTGTCGTAAGAAATAAAAATGTTCTTAATTTCTGTGCTAATAACTATTTAGGACTTTCTAACAATAAAGATTTAATCAAAGCTGCTCAAAATGGTTTAGATAGATGGGGTCTTGGTTTAAGTTCTGTTAGATTCATTTGTGGTACACAAACAATACATAAAGAACTTGAAGAAAAAATATCTAAATTTCTTCAAAAAGAAGATACAATTTTATATACGTCTTGTTTCGATGCGAATGGTGGTTTATTTGAAACAATTCTAGGACCTGAAGATGCAATAATATCAGATCAACTTAATCATGCATCTATTATTGATGGAATTAGGCTTTCAAAAGCTGAAAGATATCGTTATAAAAATAATGACATGAATGAATTAGAAGATTGCTTAAAAAAAACTCAATCAAATAAAATCAGATTAATAGCAACAGATGGAATTTTTTCAATGGATGGATATGTTGCTAAACTTGATGAAATATGTTACCTAGCTAAAAAATACAATGCTCTCACAATGGTTGATGATTGTCATGCAACAGGTTTTTTTGGAAAAACTGGTAGAGGATCTATAGAACATTGTAATGTTATTGAGAAAGTAGATATAGTAACATCAACTTTGGGGAAAGCCATGGGAGGAGGATCAGGTGGTTTTACCTCAAGTAAAAAAGAAATTATTGATATTTTAAGACAACGCTCAAGGCCTTATTTGTTTAGTAATACACTTATACCAGCTATTGTAACAGCATCCATTAAATGTATTGATTTAATTTCTAACAATACATCTCTAAGAGATAAATTAGAAAAAAACACACTCTATTTCAGAAATAAAATGGAAGAAGCAAATTTTAATATAAAATCTGGGGTTCATCCAATTGTTCCTGTTATGTTTGGTGATGCTAAAATAGCAAAAAAAATAGCTGATGATTTATTAGACGAGGGTATATATGTTATTGCATTCTCATATCCAGTTGTACCAAAAGGAGAAGCTAGAATTCGTGTTCAAATTAGTGCGGCTCATTCCCAACAGCAATTAAATAAAGCAATAAACGCTTTTATTAAAATTGGAGAGAAATATAATGTTATATAAAATGTTTTAGATTGACAACAGATTCAAATAGCAATACTGTTTCTCCAGATATCCATACATTTTTCCAGTCTTTATCATATGAAATTTTTAAATTTCCACCTTTTGATGTACAATCTACTTCATAATTGAAATCAAAATCTTTGCTTGCATAGAACAATGCAGCAAGCGAACCAGAACCGCAAGATAGCATCAATCTTTCAACTCCTTTTTCATATGTAATAACTTCTAATGTACTATCATTTATTTTTTTAAAAAAATTTACATTTACACCCTTTGGTTGGAATATTTTTGAATTTCTTATTTTTTTTCCAATTTCCTCTAAATTTTTCATTTTATAAATTTTATTTATTCGAGTGCAAAAATGCATAGCACCAGAATCAACGACATAACCTTCATGACCTTTTATAATTATCTTATCTGATATAAACTTTGGAGTCTTCATTTTAATAGATACCTGTTTATCTTTAATTATTGCTTCATGAATTCCATCTCCAGAAACGAATGATGATTTTTCATTAATATATTTTTTTTCATAGAGCAGTTTAACTGCACATCTAGCTCCATTAGCACAAAACGTTTCCCAAGTTCCATCTGAATTATAATAATCCATTTTAAAGTCAAAATCATCGCAGTCTGATATTATAATTATACAATCTGCTCCAACACCAGTTCTACGATTACATATGTTTTTAATGAAAGTACTATTTTTTATGTCATCAGCACATTTATTTTCTAAAAATAATATTACATCATTACCATTTCCATGTGCTTTTATAAAAGGAATGTTTAAATTTTTAATTTATTTCTCCTGACAATTTTTTTAATTGTGTAGTTGTAATATCAATTAAATCATCAATTGATTTACTTTGATAAAGCTTATTGGAAATTTTTTCACCAATTCTTATTATTATTGTTGTTGGTTTTATTAAAAATCTATTTTTTGGTTTAAAGTTGAATGCTCCATCAAAACCAACAGGCAATATTGGTGTATTCGTATTTTTAGCCATATAGAATCCCCCTTTTTTCAGTACGTTCATTTTACCTGTTAATGTTCTTGTACCTTCAGGATGAATTCCTATATGTATACCTTTTTTTAATACTTTTTCTGCATTTTGCATTCTCTTAATAGAATCCATTCTATTTTTTCTGTTTATCACTACTGCATTTACTCTTTTTAAAATCCAGCCATAGACAGGATATTTGAGATTAGTATCTGCAACAATACCCGTGAATTTACCTTGCATAAAGGTTCCCCAAAGAAAAGGATCAATCATACTAGAATGGTTTGCCATGACTATAAATGGTCCATCTTTTGGAAATTCACCTTCAATTTTAACTTTTATACCTAAACAAAAAACAAATATTTTTGCAAAAAATTTTAATATTGGATAAGTAAATTTTGGGAAAATTAATGTCAACACAAATACTCCAAAACCACCCACAAACATTAAAAAGGATCCTAGTATAGTTATCAGAACTGTGTATAAAAAATATATGTAATTCATTTAGTTTGTTTTTAAAAACTTAAAAATTTTATGATTTGCTTTAGGAAAAGGATACTTTGATAAATCATTTAATTTAATTTTTCTAACTTCAGAACATTCTATTGCTTTTATTTTGCCGCTAATATATGTACATTCAAAAGCATTTAATGTAATAGAAAAGTGACTGTATTCATGTTTAATTTTTCCTAAAAATTTATTTATTTTTATATTAATATTAATTTCTTCTTTAACCTCACGTTTTAAACATTGTTCTGGTGTTTCTTTTTTTTCGATCTTACCTCCTGGAAATTCCCACAATCCTCCAAGCATACCAGATGCTTTTCTTTTTGATATAATTATATAATTATCGTCCCATATGACTCCTGCTGATACATTATAATGTGGTTTATTCTTTTTCTCTTTTTTTATTGGATAAATCATAAAATCATTTAATTTATATCCATTACAGTCTTTGTTTATTGGACATTCAAGACAATTGGGAATTTGTGGTTTACATATAGTTGCGCCCAATTCCATTATTGCTTCATTAAACTTGCCAGGTTCCTTTTGACATATTTTTGTATTTAGATACTCACGTATTTGTACCATGCAACTATCTGGATTTTTTTTCAATCTTAAGATCCTACTTGTTACTCTTTTGACATTACCGTCAATAACTGGATAAACTTGATTATGGATTATAGAAAAAACAGCCGAAGCTGTATAATTTCCAACCCCCGGAAATTTTAAGAACTCTAAAAAAGTGATTTTATTTATGTTGATTTTATTTTTTTCTAATAGTTCACAAGATTTTTTAAAATTCCTCGCTCTAGAATAATATCCCAAACCTTCCCAAGCCTTTAAAATATCATCTTCTGTTGCATATGCAACACTTTTGTAATCAGGAAATTTTTTTATCCAATTATTAAAATATGGTATTACTGTTTTAACTTGTGTTTGTTGCAACATTACCTCTGAAAGCCAAGTTTTATAAAAATTTCTATTTTCTCTCCATGGTAATTTTCTTTTATTAATTGTAAACCAATCTAATAGTTTTGTTGATAATAAATTATTCGTCATTATAAAAACGATCAAATGCCCAATTAAGTTTTTCTAATGAATTTTTTATTTTTAAAATATCATCTGAACTTAAATAATTTTTGATTTTAATTAATTCTTTTGAAAAGGACTTTTCTAATTCTTTAACAGTTTGAATACCTAAGGTTGATAATTTTAGTATTTTTTTTCTTTGATCTAACTCTGATTTTTTGATTTTAACAAAATCAAGTACAATTAATTTATCAATATTTCTTGTCAAAGTGCTATTATCAATTCCAAGTTTTTTTGCAAAACCAGTTAATATTACACCGTCATAAGGTATGTTAGTTAGAAACTTGGCTTGTTCAAAAGTTATATTGTTTTTGAAAGCCAATTTTCTCAAAGTAATAGTGTAATAAAGATTTAAATCATTTAGATTTTCTAACATCAACATAGTTGTATTTTACAATAAAAAAGCATTTCATACAATATCCTTCAACTCATTAAAATCTTCTATCACTCTAAAGACACTAGGCATATCTTCTTTATCTATGGAGCCAGTTATTGATATCACATTTGCTCCTGAGGCTTTTGCTGAATTTATACCATTAATAGAGTCTTCAATTATCAAAGTTTCTTTTGGATCTAAATTTAACCGATACATCATTTTTAAATATGGTTCAGGATGAGGCTTACTATTTTTGCAATCATCATTTGTGATAACATTCTCAAAAAATTTTCTAATTCCTAATATATTATCTACATAATCAAAGCTATGTTTAGGGCTGGCTGTAACTAGACCTAATTTATATTTATTTTTTACATAATCATAAAAATCCTCAAAAGTATTTTTAAACCTTAATGATGATTTGAATTCTTTTTTTATATACTTCCTTCCTTTTTCTATAAATTTTTCTCTTTTTTCTTTAATATTATATCTTTTCATTGAAATTGTATAAAAATTTTGTTCACTGCATCCTCTAAAAATTTTCCAATCTTCATCTGGTATATTAATACCATATTCTTTAAATAATTTAATTTCAGCTTTTTGATATAGACTTTCAGAATCTATAACAGTGCCATCCAAATCAAATAATATACCTTTTACATTTAACATATCATTAATCTAAAGTATAAAGAAGTTCACAATGATTCAAAAATAAAAATTTAACTACTTCCTGTTTTTCTTGATTTATATTATGTCCAGTTATTTCATTATGGTCTAAATATACTTTTCCAATAAATTGCCAAATTCCTTTTTCAGGTTCTCCGTTGAAATTTTTGTTTTTTGCATTTTCTGGTCCAATCATCGATATTGTATTTACTAATCCATCGTTTTCTTTCCATTCTTTTGAAAAGTTTTCATTATTATAAATTAAATTGGATTGAATGGAATATCTTAACTTTGGCTGGTTATTATTTGTTGTAGCAAATGAAAAATAGAAAGTTTTAGAATTAGTTTGATATAAATTATTAAATTGCTTTGAACCTTGGACTGACAAATCCCAATATGAAAAATTTTTTGTATCTTTAATAGGTGATTCTTTTATTCTACGAATGTAATTAATTAAACTTTCATTTTCAAATCGGCTTAATGACCATTGATCGAGATCAAAATCAAAATACATTTTTGGAGAAATAATATCTAGCCATATTATTGTTGATTGGATATTGGGAAAAAAATTATTTATAATTGGGGCAATTGTCGTTCCATTATGAGGAGTAGAGATTGTAGTAACACTTTTAATCCAATTACTTTGTTTTTCTTTTAACAAATAAGATTCTTCAAGAGAAAATTTATTACACAATATATATTCAAGCATTCTAGAAGTTTGACCCCCTTGGCTATGTCCAATTATATGAATAGGATTTTGTTCATCCCATTCAGGATATAAACCCTTGAAGTTTTTTTTATCAGGTTTTTGTATTAAATTGTATTTTTCAGAATGATTTTTACCATAATCAACTTGACCCCCTTTAATTTGATAATAAGCTTCTATAGCTCTATCCCAGTTTGATGAAACGGGGCCTACTGATAAGGTATAGACTTCATATCCATTTTCTATTAAATATTTTTCTAAATCAAATTTTCCTCCCCAATAAAAATAGTCATTCAATTCATTTCTTCCCCAACCCATAAACCCATGTAACAAAAAAATCGGATGCTTATTATCAGAAAATATTAGACCAAAAAATAAAACAAAAATATAATTTGGTTTTAGATTATTTAAGATTTTGTATAGCTTCAATACGTTTCAATATAGGAGGATGGCTGTAATTTAAAAAGACGTAAAATGGATGAGGATTCAAATTACTCAAATTGGATACAGATAGGTTTTTAAGTGCTAAAATAAGATTTTTTTTATCATCTATAGTTTCAACGGAATATTTGTCTGCATCAAATTCATTTTTTCTTGAATAAGCATTTAATACTATACTTAAAAACACATTTATGGGAGAATATAAAATAGAAAAAAATACAATTCCTGCATAATTTGATATATAATCCATTTTAAAGGCATCAAAAAGCAATTGGTTTTTTATAAAAAATTCAAGTAAGTAAAACATAATTCCAATTGAAAAAATAGAAATCACAGTATTGGTTACAATATGTTTTTTTTTATAATGACCTACCTCGTGCGCAATGATAGCAATTATTTCATCATCTGTGTGATTTTTTAGTAAAGTATCAAACAAAACAATCCTTTTATTAGAACCAAATCCAGTAAAATATGCATTTGAATGTGAAGATCGCTTAGAACCGTCTACAATATAAATTTCAGATAAAGGAAATTTAACTTTTTGTGAATAATATTGTATTTTTTCTTTTAATGTTCCATCTTCTAGTTTTTGAAATTTATTGAAAATTGGAGCAATTATATTTATATAAATGATCGGCATAAGAACAATTATTATAGATAAAAAAAACCAACAAAAAAGCCAAGCATATTGTCCTATATATTCATATGTTGATAATAATAAAAAGATTATTATTGATCCAATGATCATTGATAGAAATATTTGCTTTACAGTGTCTGAAACAAACAGAGTTTTAGTAGATTTATTAAAACCATATTTTTGTTCAATATAAAATGTAGAATAATATGATTTGGGCAAAGACAAAATTGTATTAAATAAAATGATGATAACAAAATATAGCACGCCAAGGAAAACATCATTATTTATATTAAAATTTCTTAAAAATAAATCTAAATAATTAAAACCTCCAAATGAAATTACTGATATCATTATCAATAAATTTAAAGTTGATGTATAAATCGTAAATTTTATGTTTTCTCTAGTATATTCTTGCGATAAAGTATATTTTTTTTGACTGTAGAAATTATTAAATTCCAAAGGTAAGTTAGTTTTTAGAGACCTTAAATTGTAATATTTTGAAATAATTTCTAAAATATATTCAAAAATCAAAAAAATTAAAATTATTGATAAAAAATAATTCATAAAAGATTGTATAGTACAATTAATTTAGAATTAACATTTCTTTGGTCGATTTATTTAAAGGTAAGCAATCTTTTTCTCTTATTAAACAGTCATCTTCAATCCTTACACCACCCCAAGAAGGTATATAAATTCCTGGTTCTATCGTTACAACATAATTTTTTAATAAGGGCTTTTTATTATGAATGCTTAATCTTGGATACGTATGAACTTCTAAACCTATCCCGTGTCCTGTAGAATGACAAAATTCTTTTCCATAACCTGCATTAGTAATAATATCACGACAAGCCATATCAACTTGTTCACCAGTCACTCCTTCTTTTGCAACTCTTATACCATTTAGTTGTGATTTTAAGACTATATCATAAATTTCATGATGTTTTGATGTCGCTTCACCTATAACAACTGTTCTAGTCATGTCCGCATGATATCCTTGATACAGGGCACCAAAATCCATGACAACAAAATCCCCTTTTTCAAATTTTTTATCTGAAGGCCTAGCGTGAGGAAGGGCTCCTAAAAAACCACTAGCAATAATTGGATCGTAGCTATCTCCTTCTGCTCCATTCATTTTAAAAAGATAAGATATTTTAGCTGCTATTTCTTTTTCAACGGCACCTTCTTTTAAATCTGGGATTATTTGATTAAAAACTTCATCAGTAATTTCGATAGCAGATTTTAATGATTCAATTTCACTACTATCTTTAATAGCAGCGATATGCTCTACAATTTGAGATGTCTCTTTCAAGTTAACATTATTCAAAATACTCTTTAATCTTTGATATGAATGATATGAAGTATGTTCAGCTTCAAAACCAATATTAATACCATTAGATAAAATATTATTTTTTTTTATAGTCTGCTCATATCCATTTTCAATCATATGAATTTGGCAATTTTTAATTTGATCTTTTGATTGTTGATCATATCTAGTATCTGAAAAAAAATGTTGACTTTTTTCTAGTATTAATACGGAGGCTGCAGACCCCGTAAAACCCGTTAAATATCTTACATTTGTTAAATTTGTAATATATAAGCCATCTAAATTTTGTTCAGCTATTTTATTTTTTACTAAATTTACTCTTTTTTCATATATGTTCATTTATTGCATCTTTCCAATTTGCTCTATCAAAATATCAATTTCTTGTTGTATTTTTTTATTTTTTGTGTCTTTAAGTTTTAAAATATTTAAGACTTTTAAAGCTTCTTCGTAATATCCTTGAGATTTATAAATATTAAATAAAGTCATAGAGGCTAGAGCATCATCCACTTTAATATTTTCTTTTTTTATAACTTTTTTTTCTATTTTTTCTTGAATTTGATTTATTGACTTTTCTGTTTTTTTCTTTTTTTCTTTGTTTTTTTTATGTACAATTTTCTTGTGAGTTTTACTTTTAAATTCTTTTTTATAATTTTCTTCTAGCCATTTTTTAGATTCTGTGTTATTTAGATCTAATTTAACGATTTTATCCACATTTTTTTTGATAATGCTTTTATCTCTATTTAACTCAATTTGTACTGATAGTAATAAATTCATAGAATTTAAATTAAGATTATCAAAAGAAATTGATTTTAAAAGTAATTCTTCAGCTTTTTTTAATTCTTCTTTAATTAATGATATTTTAGCTAATATGTAATATCCAACAGAGGACTCCGGATTAGATTTTATACCAATTTGACAAACTTTTTGTGCTCTTACATAATCTCCTTTTTCATAATAAAGATCTGCAAGAATAGGAAACAAAGGACTTTTTAAATTATTAGAAAAAAAGTTTTCCATATCTTTTATGTCATTTATTTTTATATCATTGGTCATAATTATTTTTAACCCAATTTGTTATATAATCTATTGTTTCTTGAATCGGAGTACCTGGACCGAATAATTTACCAATACCTATGCTATTTAGTTTTTCCATATCTGTTTTTGAAATTATTCCTCCACCAGTTAATAGGATATTTTGCATCTTATTTTTCTTGATTAAATCTAAAACTTTGGGAAACACGGTCATATGCGTATTATTTAAAGTAGACAACGCAATCACATTAGCGTCTTCTTGTAATGCTGCAGTAACAATCATTTCAGGTGTTTGTCTTAAGCCTAAATATATGACTTCCATCCCTGCATCTCTAAATGCGCGTGCTAGTACCTTGATACCTCTGTCATGGCCATCAAGGCCTGGCTTTGCCATAATTACTCTAATTTTCATAATTTTTCTTTACTATTAATTATTATTGTTACTGGTCCATTATTATTAATTTTTACTTCCATGCTTTCTCCAAATTTACCTGTTTTTACATCTAATTGTAAATCTTCAATTTTTTTTATAAAATCTAAATATAACTTTTCTGCTTTTTGGGGAGACGCAGCATTAAAATAACTAGGTCTTTTCCCTTTACTAATATCAGCACATAATGTAAATTGACTAACTACTAAGATCTGTCCTTTGATATCTTGAACAGATAAATTCATTTTATTTTTTTGATCAGAAAAAATACGTAAACCTAAAGTCTTTTTTAAAATGTAGTCTAGGTCCTCATTTCCATCACTTTTTTCTATTCCTAAAAAAACAAGAAGTCCTTTTTTAATCTTTGAGTAGCTTATATCTTTTATTTTAACTTCAGCATGATTTACTCTTTGAATTAAACATATCATATATTAATTAATCCAAACATTTTTGTTTCCAAGAATATTTCTTAAATCTTTAATAAAATTCTTTTTGTTTGAAACAAAGTAATTTCTAGAAACTATTTTCTGTGATTGATTGTCACCATATTTAAAATGAAGAATTAACTTATATTTGCCTTTATTCTTCTTAACAATATCTAAAATATCATTTAATGATTGTTTAGCATGGCTATCTTGAAAAACAATATTAATATTTTTAGTTAAAACATTTCTTGCAGTTTCTAGTGGGTAGATTGAGTTGGTTATTAATTTAATAACATCATCGCTCGTATTTTTTTTTGATGGAGTACCAGAAACAAAAATCAAACTATCTTTTTCAATTAAATTTGAAAACTTATCATATTCCTTTGCAAAAACAAAGACCTCGATTTTTAAAAATTTATTAACTAATTCTATGATAGCCCATGGCTTATTTCTTTTGTCATACAAAACTTTTTTTGAAACAACAATACCTCCAGTTCTTATTGTTTCTTTATTTTGATTCTTATTATTTATAATTGATAATTCTTTAATATCATCATTGTAATCTGCAACAGGATCTCCAGATAAATAAAAACCTAAAATTTCTTTTTCTTTAGCTAATAAATCATTTTTTTTCCATTCTTCAATTTTTGGAATATCTGGTTCAATTATTACGCCATCTTCATTATCCGAAAATAAACTTGCCTGGTTTTGATTTTGATTATTTTTAAAGTTTTGAGAAAATTTTAATGCATCCTCAATGACTCCGAACATTTGAGCCCTATTTTCATGCAATGAATCACATGCTCCAGATATAATTAAACTTTCTAATATTTTTTTATTAATTATACCGTTAGATAATGATTTACACATTGAAAAAAATGATTGAAATCCGTTATCAATTTTTCTTTGTTTATAAATTAAGTCGGATGCTTTATATCCAATATTTTTGATAGCTGCTAATCCGTAAATGATTTGAGATTTTTTATTTACACTAAAATCTGGCTTGGATTGATTAACATTTGGAGGAATAATATCAATTTTTAAATTTTTTGCTTCCTCAATCAATGAAACTATTCTTTTTGTATCATTCATTTCAGTTGTCATTGTAGCAGCTAAAAATTCTGCGGGATAGTGAGCTTTTAGCCATGCAGTTCTATAGGCTACAAGCGCATATGCTGTAGAATGACTCTTGTTAAATCCATATTGTGCAAATTTTTCTACAAGATCAAAAATCTCAATGGAATGTTTTTTATCAAATCCTTTTTTTATTGCACCATCAACAAAATCAACCTTAATAGCTGCCATTTCATCAATTTTTTTCTTTCCCATTGCTTTTCTCATAATATCTGCTTTTGCTAGTGTAAATCCTGCAACTTCTGAAGCAATTTGCATTACTTGCTCTTGATATACTATGATTCCATATGTTTCTTTTAAAATCGGTTTTAAAGAATCACTCAAATATGAAATTTTTTTAATTCCTTTTTTTCTATTTATGAATTCAGGAATGTTTTCCATAGGGCCAGGCCTATACAATGCATTCATGGCAATTAAATCCTCTAAGCATGATGGTTGTAAATTTTTAAGATGTTCTCGCATTCCACCAGATTCAAATTGAAAAATTCCAACTGTTTGTCCTTTAGAAAATAATTTATAAGTTTTTTCGTCATTTAATTGAAGATTTTCTATGTCTATTTTTATATTATGATTTTTTAAAATCATTTTTATTGCTTTATCAATGACTGTTAAAGTTCTCAAACCTAAAAAATCCATTTTTAACAAACCAAGATCTTCCAAACCATTCATATCTACCTGACTAGTTACATCTCCTGTAGATGCTGATTTATATAACGGTATATAATTTGTCAAATCTCCTGGTGCTATTACAACCCCAGCAGCATGTACAGATGCATGTCGATTTAAACCTTCTAAAATTCTTGAGTACTCTATCAAATTTTCGTGTGTTTGATCTATGTTTTTTATTTCTGAAAATTCTTTATTTTTTTTAAATGCTTTATCTAAAGTTATTTTTAAATCATCTGGGATTAACTTTGCAATTCTATCAACTTGATCATAAGGCATATCAAGCACTCTACCAACATCTCTTAATACTGATTTAGCTTTCATTCTACCAAAGGTTATAATTTGTGAAACAGATTCATCTCCATATCTTGTTTTAATATAATCAATCACACTTTGTCTACCTTCAATACAAAAATCTATATCTATATCAGGCATTGATATTCGATCAGGATTTAAAAATCTTTCAAATAGTAAATTATACCTTAACGGATCTATATCAGTTATTCCTGTAACATATGACACAATAGATCCAACAGCTGAACCCCTTCCAGGACCTACTGGAATATCATTATCTTTTGCATAATCTATAAAATCCATAACAATCAAAAAATAACCCGCAAATCCCATCTTCTTTATAACATTTAATTCAAAATTCAATCTATTTATTGCTTTGGAATCAAGATTATCATATTTTAGCTTAATATTTTTTTCGCATATGATTCTTAGATACTTATCTGGATCATCTGTATTGTATTCTTTTGGAATTGGGAATCTTGGCAAATGTAATTTTCCCATAGGAATTTTGAAATCACACATATCTGCTATTTTACGTGTGTTTTCTATTGCACCAGGAAATGAACTAAATTTTTGATGCATTTCATCTTGAGATTTTATATAAAATTGTTCAGGCTCATAACTTAATCTATTAGTATCATCACGTTTTTTTTGAGTACCCAAACAAAATAATATATCATGAGCTTCCCAATGCTCGCATCTTGCATAATGACAATCATTAGTTGCTACCATTGGCAAATTCAATTCAGATGATAACTTTTTTATAATTGGATGAGTAGCTTTTTCTTCACTTATATTATGATCTTGAACTTCTAAAAAAAACCTATCGGGAAAAATTTCTGAATATTCTATTGCTGCTTTTCTAGCATTTTCATATTCACCCAAATAAGCATACTCGTTAATTTCACCTTTTAAACAGCCTGAGGTTGCAATCAAGCCTTGATTATATTTTTTTAATAATTCTTTATCAACTCTTGGTTTATAATAAAATCCATTTAAATAACCAATTGAAACCAACTTCATTAAATTTCTGTAACCTAATTCATTTTGAACCAATAAAACTAAGTGGTGATATCCTAAACCTTTACCTGGAATTCTCTCCTTTTTTTTATGAGACTCCATAGCAACATATAATTCACATCCAATAATGGGCTTAATACCTTTTTTGATTGCGTGTTTATAGAAAGGAATCATTGAAAACAAATTCCCATGTTCAGTGATTGCTATTGTATCCATTTTTAACTCTTCAACTCTGTCGCAAAGCATTTCTACAGATTGAGCTGCATCTAGGAGAGAGTAATCAGTATGATTGTGTAAATGTACAAACTCAGATGACATTATAAATTATTCCTTATTATAATTAATGTTATCAAACCCATAATTATAGTTATTTTTTGTATTTTTTGCACGTATCTAAAATTAGATTTAATCTGATTCGTAAATAAGTAATATATGCAATAACTATTAGGTAAAATTACACCTAAATTTATTGCTAATAAATATTTGTAATTACTAAAATGACTAAAGTATAAAGCAATTAACAATATATTAAAACTTAGCATTAAAAAAATTGACACTTTAATACTAAACTTTCTTCCCATTAAAACTGGCATAGTTCTAATTTGAGAAATCGTATCTCCTTTTATATCTTCAATATCTTTAATAATTTCTCTTATTAACATTAAAAATAATGATAAAAAAAAAGGCAAGATTGATATTTTTATATTTTCAAAAATAGAGACTTCTGCATAAACAAAAACCAACGCCACTAATAGACTTACAATGAAGTTTCCCAAAAAGGGTATACCCTTTAAAATCGGAGTATATAAAAAAATCAATGGAAGTACTATTAGCAATGATATAATTTGAGAATTTATATTCAACTGTAAAGAAGCTAAAACTCCAATAATAAGTAAAAGTATTAAACTTATATATATATATATAATTTGATCAGAATAGATTTTTTGTCTGTTATTCATTTTATCGGTTTTTTGATCAAAGAGATCATTGATAATATTACTTGAGGCTATAAAACATCCAACAACTATCAAAGTTAAAAATAGCGTTTTATTGAAAGAGAACGAGTTAAAAATTATTAAAACTGAACATATGCCGATAAATACATTCAAAGGTCGTATGAGATTAAATATAATATGTATCATATTAAATCTTTCATTATTTCAACGACTCTATAAGATCCATTTAAATCTTTATGAAAAACTAAATTATATTTTTCGTCATTAAAAATTTTTCTTATACCTTGCAATTGATTTTCACCTCCAAATTCAACAATAAATTTTCCTTTAGGTAAAACTATACTCTCAAAAATTTTATCAAATCTTTTATAAAATATTAATCCATTACTATTATCAGTTAAAGAATTATGTGGTTCATAATTTAAAATCTCACTATCTAAACCTTTTAATTCTTCTTTACTTATATAAGGTGGATTTGAAATAACAATATTAAATTTCTTATCAGGTATTTCATTTATAATATCTATCTTTTTAAAAGATATGTTTTGACAATTATTTTTTGTTGCATTAGCTTTTGCTATATCTAAAATATTTTGGTATTTATCAATAGCACAAATTTGCCTTGCTACTTTCTCTAATGATAGGGTTATGGCTAAGCAGCCTGATCCAGTACCTATATCTAATATAGAATCAACTTTATTGTTTTTAACTATATCAATTATTGTTTCTGTTTCTGGTCTTGGAATAAGCACGTTTTCATTAACATAAAAATCTCTTCCATAAAAAGGTGCTCTATTTATTATGTATTGAAATGGTTCATTATTTAATCTTCTAATAATAAATGATTTAAATAATTTTAATTTTTGTTCATCTACTATTTGGTCAAACTTTAAATATAATTCTAACCTATCACAGTTATAAATATGTGATAAAAACCATTCAGATTCTTTCCTACTATTTGGTATTAACTTTGATTTTAAATATTGATGTGACCATTTAATTAAATCAACTATTCTCCAATCTCTATTATGATTTAATTTATGAGATACTTTTTTCAATTTTTAAACACTTAATAATTGTTGTTTTCTTTCCTCGAGCTTTAAAGATTCATGTAATTCATTAAGATTACCATTAAGAACTTCCTCTAGTTTATATAAGGTTAAATTTATTCTGTGATCAGTTACCCTACCTTGTGGAAAATTATATGTTCTTATTTTTGCACTTCTATCACCAGTTGAAACCATTGTTTTTCTCTGATCAGCGATTTTGCTTTGTTGTTCTTTTTGCTTAACTTCAAAAATCCTTGACCTTAAAACCTTCATGGCTTTTTCTTTATTTTTATATTGTGATTTTTCATCTTGACAGGTTACTACAATTTTTGATGGTAAATGTGTAATCCTAATTGCAGATTCAGTTTTATTTACATGTTGCCCTCCAGCACCTGATGCTCTATAAGTATCTATTTTAATATCTTCATCATTTATTATGACATCTACATCTTCAGCTTCAGGTAAAACTGCAACTGTTGCCGCACTTGTATGAACTCTGCCTCCAGATTCTGTTACAGGTATTCTCTGCACTCTATGTACCCCACTCTCAAATTTCATTTCTCCATACACACCCTTACCTTGAATACTAACAATGGCTTCTTTTATTCCACCTGTTTCTGATCCATTTATATTCATAATTTCCGATTTCCAATTATTATTTTCTGAAAATCTTATATACATTCTGTATAAATCAGATGCAAATAAAGCTGCTTCCTCTCCTCCAGTTCCACCTCTAATTTCTATTATTATGTTTTTATCGTCGTTCTCATCTTTTGGCAGTAACAAAATTTTAATTTGGTTTTCAAGTTCATTTATATCTTTTTTTAATATAGAAATTTCTTCTTTTACTATATCAACTAATTCTTCATCATCTGATTTTAATAGTTCTTTATTTTCTTGAAGCTCTTTATCTTTTTTAAAATATTCTTGTGCAAGTTGATGTATTTCAATTAATGAATTGTGTTCTTTAGAAATGTTTTTAAATTGATCTTTATTTGTTATAACTTCTTGTTGGGTAAGCATTTCAGTTAATTGATTATATCTATCAATTATACCTTGCAATTTATTCTTCATTAAGATATTGCTTCAGCTTTATATTTTTTGCCAATATAATCATTTAAATTATCACCAAATGCTTTTTTCAAGGCATAAATTGCAACTTCAACTTGATTATCAGTTGGTTTTTTTGTTGTTATATATTGTAACCAAATACCAGGCTTAGTCAAATACTTAAAAAATATTTTATCACTATTTCTTGCGCTTATTTTTAGAAACTCATAACCCAACCCAGATACAATAGGTATAAATAGCAAATGTAATATAATTCTACTAAAAATATTTAAATCTCCAAAATTTTGAACATAAATTGAATCAATAGTTGCATAAGTTAATATTGCTACCATCATTACAATGAACATGAAACTAGTACCGCATCTTGGGTGTTGAGTTGGAAAACTATATGTTTCTTTTACTTCTAAATTCTTACCAGATTCGAATGTATATACTGTTTTGTGTTCTGCTCCATGATACTTGAATAAATTTTGTACATCACTTAACCTGCTAATTAATAATAAATATATTATAAAAAAGAGAATTCTAATTAAACCTGCAAATAAATTAAAAATAAACTCAGATTTATAAAAATCTGAATAATAATTTGTAATAATGTAAGGAATGCCGAAAAAGATTGAAATAGCAAAAACTATTGCTAGTAAATTCATCAAAAAATCTAAATACTTATTTGTTTTTTCTTCTTCTGGCATAGCTATCTCTGCTGACCATTGAAGAGTTTGAGTTCCAATTTTTAATGATTCGAATAAATGTATAGCACCTCTTACTACTGGTATATTTAAGTAATTATATTTTTCTGTTAAAGGAATATACGTTTCCCTTTTGCATTCAATCTCACCTTTTGGATTTCTTACTGCTGTTGCATAATACCCAGGAACTCGCATCATTACACCCTCAATAACAGCTTGACCACCAACCAAAATTGATGATTTAGATACTAATATCAATAAAGAATTTCTTATTTGAATTAATAATTTTCTCATTTATATGAAAATAGGGATTAACTTGTAATCCCTATTCTTTTAATTTGTTTTAGATTAATTTTCTTTTTTAAAATTATATTTTTGATTGAATTTTTCTATTCGCCCGGCAGTATCAATTAAATTTTGTTTACCAGTAAAATATGGATGAGATTTATCTGAAATCTCCATTTTAAAAAGAGGGTATTCTTTTCCATCTTCCCATTTTATTGTTTCGCTTGTTTTTACAGCTGATTTTGTTAAAAAAGAGTAATCACAAGAAATATCTTGAAATACTACAAATCTATATTCTTTAGGGTGGACGTCTTTTTTCATAATATATCCTTTAACGTTAAACCTTTTTTTCTGAGATAAGGCATTAATCCGAGTTTATCAATAGTTTTAATTGCACTCGTTGAAATTTTTATTTTTATATTTTTATTTAATTCAGGAACAAAAATACTTTTATTTTGAAGATTAGGAAGTTGTCTTCTTCTAGTTTTATTATTAGCATGAGAAACATTGTTTCCTGCTAATGGTTTTTTTCCTGTTATTTTACATTTTTTTGACATAGTAATTTATTTTTTTTTTTTTAATCTAATATAGCCTAGTATTTTAATGATTTTTTATATTAATTCCAAAATAATATTAATTTATTTGTGATAATATTTTTTCCATTTTCTCTAGCGATTTTTTAATATTTTGTTCAGATGCAGCATATGATAATCTTATATTATTTCTTGCACCAAAACTATCTCCTGCAACAGTAACTATTGCTTCTTCATTTAATAAAAGCATTGATAAATCTGCTGCTGATTTAATTACCTTACTATTATTTTCTTTTCCTATAAAATATTCAACATTAGGAAATACGTAAAATGCTCCTCCTGGACTATCACAGGTAACATTATCAATTGCATTTAAACCATTAACAATTAAACTTCTTCTACTTTTGAAAATAGCTCTCATTTTTGACACAAATTTTTGATCTCCAATCAAAGCCTCTTTTGCTGCATATTGTGCAATAGAATTTGGACACGATGTGCTTTGTCCCTGTAATTTAGACATTGCTTTTATTACATCTTTATTGCCTACAGTATAACCTATTCTCCAACCTGTCATAGAATATGTTTTTGAACAACTTTGAAAAGTTAATATTTTGTCCGATTCTTTTGTTAAAGTTGCAATACTTGTAAATTTTTCGTCATATGTTAGCTGTTCATAACACTCGTCTGAAAAAACCCATAAATCATATTTTTTTGCTATTTCCAGTGTCTGAATCACTGCATCATTTGACCATACTCCTCCTGTGGGATTTGATGGAGAATTTATTATAATTCCTTTTGTGTTTTTATTAATTTTGCTTTCTAGGTCTTTAAAATTAGGTTCATATTGTTTATCAGGATTAGTTTCTGCAAAAATTGGTTTTGCTCCAGTGACACTAACAAAGTCTGGAAAAGAAACCCAGTAAGGTGAGAAGATAATTACCTCATCACCTGATTGAAATAGAACTTGACAAGCATTGTAAAGAGAATGTTTCCCCCCACAAGAAACTATTACTTCAGAAGGATCATAAAATAAATTATTATCTCTTGACAATTTTTCTGTTATTGCTTTTCTTAAATCTAAAATTCCTGCTCCTGGGGTATATTTTGTAAATCCCAAATCCATAGCTTTTTTTGCAGCGTTTAAAATATTTTCCGGAGTATTAAAATCAGGTTCTCCCACACTAAGATTAATAACATCTATATTTTTTGCTCTTAATTCTGCTGCCTTTGCAGTCATTGCTAATGTAGCAGACGGGTTTATTCTATTTATTCGATCAGCAAACATATTTAATTATTCATCGAATCAAAAAACTCTCTATTGTTTTTTGTTCTTTTAAGTTTGTCCAATAAAAAATCCATTGCTTCCGCAGAACTCATATCAGACAATAGTTTTCTAAGTACCCAAACTCTCGACAAGTCTTTTGGTCTCATTAATTTATCTTCTCTTCTAGTTCCAGACTTTCTAATATCTATAGATGGGTAAATTCTTTTTTCACTTAAATCTCTATCAAGTACAAGCTCCATATTGCCTGTACCTTTAAATTCTTCAAAAATAACTTCATCCATCCTACTACCTGTGTTTACAAGTCCCGTTGCAATTATTGTTAAACTTCCTGATCCTTCTATATTTCTAGCAGCTCCGAAAAATCTTTTGGGTTTATGCAAAGCATTAGAATCTACTCCTCCAGACAATATTTTTCCACTATGAGGAATAACCGTATTATGTGCCCTTGCTAATCTTGTTAATGAATCTAATAAAATTACAACATCATCTCCAGACTCTACCATTCTTCTTGCTTTTTCAATAACCATTTCAGAAACTTGTACATGCCTTTCAGCAGGCTCATCAAATGTTGACGCTATCACTTCTGCATCTACACCTCTTTGCATTTCAGTAACCTCTTCGGGCCTTTCATCAATTAACAAAATTATTGCTTTTACTTCAGGATGATTCTTAGTTATAGAATTAGCAATTTTTTGTAATAAAACTGTTTTCCCAGTTTTAGGTGATGCAACAATCAAACCCCTTTGTCCTTTTCCTATAGGTGATAATAAATCTATTATACGAGTAGAGTATTCTTTCGGATGAATTTCTAAATTTAATTGCTCTTCAGGAAATAATGGAGTCAGATTTACAAATCTTACATTATGTTTTGCCTTATCAGGATTTTGTCCATTTATTTTATTTACTCTAAGTAAAGCAAAAAATCTTTCTTTTTCTTTGGGTGGTCTTACTTGTCCCTCAATAAAATGTCCAGTTTTTAATCCAAATCTTTTAATTTGAGAATGTGAAACATAAATGTCATCTGGAGAAGGTAAATAACAATAATTTGATGATCTTAAAAAACCATAACCATCTGGCATTATTTCTAAAACCCCTTCGGAAAATATTTCTTTGTTTTTTGCGTTTTTTGCTTGGTTTTTTAATATGACTTCGATTAAGTCTTGTTTCTTAAAACCAGCTATATCTTTTTCACCTATTTTGTTAGCATATTCTTGTAATTCTTTAACATTTAGGGCTCTTAGCTCTTTTATATTCATTCTTCACCTTTTGATTATTTGATTTGACGAGATAAAGTTAGGAAATCTCTGAAAATTTATCAGAAGATACGTTTACAAATTAATTAGTTCAATTTAATATATATTTTATAGTGAGTCAAATGATTTTTTATAAACTCTTTGAATAGAATTACCTAAATAATGACTACCCATCATTACCAATGAATCATTCCACTCTAATTTTTCATTTATTCGTTGAATTGCAATTTTCACATTTTTTATAACTTTACTTTTAGATTTTGAAAATTTGCTACTAAGTACATTAGCGTCCATAGAATATTTATTTTCTGTTTCAGAGCATATAATATAATCAAATAACTTTTCAATTCTTTTCACTTGATTAATTATAGATTTTCTATTTTGCAAAACTATTATTAAGTATTTTTTTCCTTTAATACTTTCTTTTTCATATTCATTTAAAAAAACATTTATTCCATCCTCATTATGACCAACATCGAATAGTATATATGGATTTTTTTTTATTACTTGATACCTGCCTGGCCATTTTGTTTTTTCTAATTCTTTTAATATAATGTTCTTTCTATCATTATACAAAAATGATGCTATATCATAAACTAATTGTGCATTTTCATTTTGATGTTTTCCCTTTAAGTATTTCAACTTTATATTGTTTTCATAGCTACAAAAACTGATAGAACTATCATTTAATTTTGATTTTTCTATCAGAATATCTCGAACGGTATTTTTTTGTTTTGAAGAAAATATTGGAGTTTGAAATTTGATTATTCCTGATTTTTCTAAAGCAATTTTTTCAATAGTGTCACCTAAAATTTCTTTATGATCCATTGAAATAGGAGTGAACACTACTAATTCTGGATTACATGCTGTTACACTGTCATATCTTCCTCCTAAACCTGTTTCTAAAATAGCAATGTCAGTATTGTTTAATTTGAAATATGAAAATGCAATCAACGTTATCGCTTCAAAAAAAGAGGCTTCGTTCAATTCAATTGATTTTCGATGTTTTTGAATGAGATCATTTAGATCCTTATTTTTAATTGGGTAACCATTTATTCTAATCCTTTCATTAACGTTAACTAAATGTGGAGAAGTATACAAACCTACTTTTAAGCCTAATCCTTTCAAAGCGTGTGATAACATGGATGCAACCGATCCTTTTCCGTTCGTTCCTGCAATTTGTATGCATCTTAAATTTTTTTCAGGATTTTTACAACTTTTTAAAAGTTTTTTTGTTCTTTTTAATCCCATTTTAATACCACGGGACTCTAAGGAAAGTAAATAAGATATATTACTCATTAGTTTGTCATTGTAAAGGAGGTTTCATATTTGTTTTTAAAATCTAATAAAGCTTCAAAAATACCTTCAGCTATTTTTTTCTGATAAGAGGATTTAGCCAACATTTTCGCTTCTTGTTTATTAGATAAAAAACCTGTTTCAACAAGTACATTTGGCATAGATGCCCCTACTAAAACATAAAATCCTGCTTGCTTGACGCCTCTATTTGGAGATGTTAATTTTTTATCCAAAGATTTTTGGATTAAATCTGCCAATACTTCACTTTCTTTTAAAAATTCATTTTGTGCCATTGTAGCAAGTATTAAATTTTGAGGATCAGAAAAATTTTTATATTTTCTTTCATCTTTTTCCATTTTTATTACTTCATTTTCTCTTAATGCTACTTCCATTGCATCTTGCGATTTTCCCGGTCTTAATAAATATGTTTCAAACCCCTTTGCATTTTTAGATTTAGGGGACGCATTAGCATGAATACTTATAAAAATTTTTCCTCCTGATTCGTTCGCAATCTTGGTTCTTTTCCACAATGGAATAAAATCATCTTCCTCTCGAGTATAAATTACTCTTACTCCCATTTTTTCTTCAATAAGCTTGCCAAGCTTTTTACAAATTGCTAGATTAACGTCTTTTTCATATATATTAAATGGCCCTATTGCTCCCTTATCTTTTCCTCCATGTCCAGGATCAATTACAACAGAATCGAACAACCACTTGCTTCTTGATTTTTTTATCTTTTCTGCATTTACAGCAATGTTTGTTCTTAAAGAAATCTGAATTTCAGTTCCCTCTTTGTTTTGGTAAATATCATAATCATCTATTTTTGACTTTAAAAAAAATGAAATTTGAGCTGATTTAGGTACATAAGTAGTATCTCCGTTTAAAGTTATGTTTTTGTCATAGAATTGCATACACTTAATCTGACTGACCGGTGCATCTAATTTAGAATTTACAATATTCATTGAATCTACTACACCGCCTGGAATTGTTATATTCATCCAACCAGATCTATTTATTGATGCTGAAATACTATTTTCATCAAACTTTTGAGTGGTTACAACTGATAATTTACTTCCATTCGATTTACTATTTATACTTATTGAGTGTATATTAAAATCTGGCTTTGAGGTTATTAAAAAACCTCTTTGTAAATCTATTTGACCATTGGGCAAAGAACTTGAATTTAATAAAATTTCAAACGAAGCTAGAGATATATAATAAGTCTTATTTTTAAAGATTATAGGTCGTTTTATTTGAAAAATTTTATCATTAAACTTGACAAATGAACAATTTTCAGAAAAGATGATTTTATTTCCATAATAATTTATCCAAAATTTATTTTTTTCAGGATAAAAAGATTCATCAATATTATGGTTTTTGGCAAATTGATTTAAAGAAATATATTTGATATCATTTATTTCCTCAATTTTTGTTTGTACGAGAGAGCCAAATAAAAGATTTGTCAATAAATTTAATGTAAAAAAAATAATTTTTTTATTCATTTAAATAATTAATTCATACCAATTTTTTCTTTTATATTTTCTAAGAGAGATTTTTCCGCTTTGGAAGCATTGGTATCTCTTTTCAAATATTCTTTACAAGTAATATCGTCTTTAACTATAATTGTACTGTCAATTTCAATATTTGCATCAATAAATACTTCAACTCTTCTGTTTTTTCTACGACCCTCTGGTGTTTTATTATCTGCTATTGGTGAAAACTCTCCTATTCCAACCGTAGTAAACCATTCTTGTTTAAGTTCTAATGGTAAGTTATACTGATTGCAACTATTTGATGACCAAAACTCAACTACAGATAACGCTCTAGCAGATGATAGTCTCAAATTTGTTTGATTATACCATTGTTTTGCTAATCTTTTTGTTATTGGAATATTATCTGTGTGTCCTTCTATCCTGATTTTTTCAACTATTCGTTGGCACATTTTAGATAGATTGCTTTTTAGTGTATCAATGGTATAATACGTTACTAAAGTATCTTTTACTTGAGGAATTTGAATATATTTAAATTGTATTGCATCTGAAACAATTTTTCCTACGACACATAATTGTTCATATGATTGTCTATTTATTTCTGCTCTTCCGCTATTAAAAAATTCATCTCCTGGAATTGTTATTTGCAATCCTTTTGTGCCTTTATTAATTGATATTGGTGTCTTTATATCCACATTGAGGAATTTTGACTTATTATCAATTTTTCCATCTAAATAGTACGGATCATATTTACCATTTCCCATTTCTTCATTCCATCCCGGGTCGCCAAAACAAAGTTCATATTTCTGATCGCAATCAATAAACTGCTCAATATCTTCATCATATTTACCATTTCCATTTATATCAGTGTAAGTTTCAGCAGGCTCACCATCTAAAAATTTTAATCCCTGTGATAATAGTGTATCAATCGTCAAAAATAAACTGTTTTCCATTTCATTTATTAAAACAACTGATAATAAAAATGCTGTCAATAACAAGGTAAAAAGGTCTGCGTAAGACATCAACCAAGTACTTTTGCCTTTAGTTTTTTTTGCCATTAACTCCCTTTACGATCTTCTTCAGAAATATATGCTTCCAATTTTTCTCTTATTTTGATTGGGTGATCATTTTGATGAATTGAAAGAGCACCTTCTACAATCATTTCTCTAGATTCTAATCTATCTTTTGATCTTCGTCCAAGCTTACCTGCTATTGGTAAAAATATTAAATTAGAAATTATTATTCCGTATAGTGTAGTTTTTAAGGCCAAGCCCATGCCCCGTAATAATTCAAAATATTTATCTCCTATACTTGAGCCGACACTTTCATCTGTAAATCCACTTCCTAGCATTACAATTAATCCAATAACTGTTCCAATCATGCCAAATGCGGGTGCATATTCTCCCATTTGATAAAATATTTCTGTTGCGTTATTATCTCTTTTTTCCGAATTTTTGAGCTCAAGCATTAAATGACTTTCTAATCTTTCTTTTTTATCTCCACCTAAAGATAATTCAATCGCATTTTTTAAAAATGGGTTTTGAATATTTTTCATTTCTTTTTCTAGTCCAAAAACTCCTTTTTCCCTCTTTATTTTTCCTAAATTTACTATTTCATCTATTAAATATATTTCTTGAATTTCTTCACTTGAAAAAACATTTGTTGCCGACTTAAAGGAACTTATAACAGCCTTAAAAGGAAAATTTACAAAAGTTGCTGCCAAGGTCCCTCCAATAACAATTAAATATGCGGACCCAGAAGTAAAAATATCTACACCTCCTCCACTATCAATTATTGCAATAATTATCATCGCAACACCTGTTATTAATCCTACTATTGTTGAAAAATCCATTAATTATTTCCTCTTTTTGAAATTATTGTAAATACTTTTTCACCTTTTTTCGCCATCTTAAACTCTGATCTGGCAATTTTTTCAATATAAACCAAATCTTCTTCTAATCTGTTTTTTTCAAATTCTAGCTTTTCGATAATTTCTATAGTTGAATTTATTTCATGTTCTAGTTTATTATTAGTATTTTGTATTTTTTTTAATTTAATATAGCCTGATTCAGAAAAAACAAGAATCAAAACCATAAAAACAATGTAAAAACTAAACCCTATTTTTATAATAGTTTTGTTTCTTTTGTTTCTTCTGTAGTTAATCATTTGTTATTGATTTTAAAATTTCTTTGCCTGAATAATATACTTCATTGTTTATTTTTTCTTCTATTCGTAATAATTGGTTATACTTGGCTGTTCTATCAGTCCTGGACAACGATCCGGTTTTTATTTGCATAGCATTGGTACCTACGGCTAAGTCTGCTATTATTGTATCCTCTGTTTCTCCAGATCTATGCGATATAATTGTTGATAATTGATTTTGTTTTGCCAAATTAATTGCCTGTAATGTTTCAGTGAGCGTTCCAATCTGATTTAATTTAATAAGTATGGAATTTATAGCTTTTTTATCAATTGCTTTTTTCAAAATCAAAGGATTGGTGACAGTTAAATCATCACCAACAATTTGAATTGAAGATCCTAGTTTTTTATTGAATTCAATCCATCCCAACCAATCATTTTCGTCTAAACCATCCTCTATTGATAAAATGGGATACTTTCTAATTAAATCTCTATAATAATCTATTAACTCTTTTGAGTTTAGTTTTTTGTCCTCTGATTTTAGAACATACAAATTATCTGTTTTGTTATAAAATTCACTAGATGCAATATCTAAGGCTATAAATACCTCCTCTCCTGGTTTATAGCCTGCAAGCTCTATAGATTGAATTATAAATTCTAAAGCTTGCTCATTTGAATCTAAATTAGGAGCAAACCCCCCTTCATCTCCAACTGCGGTATTCAATCCCTTGTTTTTTAAGATATTTTTCAAATTATGAAAAATTTCTACTCCTGCTTGTAATGCTTGACTAAAACTTTCAAAACCTAATGGGAAAATCATAAATTCCTGAAAATCTATATTATTATCTGCGTGGCTTCCACCATTAATAATATTCATCATGGGACTGGGCATAGAAATTTTATTATCTTCAGCAATAAATTCATAAAATGATTTTTTTTGATAGTTTGATGCCGCACAAGCACAAGCAAGAGAGACACCTAAAATAGCATTAGCACCTAAATTCGATTTATTAAGTGTTCCATCCAAATCAATTAATACTTTATCAATGTTTCTATAATCTTGAACATTTAGATTTAACAATGCCGGGAATATGATGTTGTCAATGTTTTTAATTGCTTTATAAATACTTTTTCCCAAATAAAACTCTTCATTATCTCTCATTTCTAAAGCTTCTCTTGATCCTGTAGATGCTCCACTAGGAACAGCTGCTCTTCCAAAAGAGCCATCCTTTAAATGTACATCAACTTCAATTGTTGGGTTTCCTCTTGAATCTATAATTTGTCTTGAGTTTATATTTTTAATTTTTGGCATTTTAAAAGTATATATATTTATTACATTGTAATAAGTTTAATTAATATTCAACTTACAAAATATTTTGAATAGAAACATTTATAAAATATTAAGTTTATACACATAATATGGCAAATTTTTTAAAAAATATTTCAAAATACATATTGGGTTATATAATGTTGCGAGCCATTTCTTTTTTATTGCTACCAATCTACACTAATGTATTTTCTAAAGAAGAATTTGGTGTTTATACTTTAATCTTTATTTTTATAGCCTTTGCTCAGTTTTTATATAGCTATGGCATGGACGCTTCATTAATGAAATTTTTTTCTATTTCTAAAAATAAAAATGAAATGTACTCATCTATTTTTATTTCTTTATTGATAAGTTCATCTATTTTTTCTTTAATAATAGTTTTTTTTTCAGAATATATTTCAATTTTATTTCTTGAAAATATTAATTATAGCCATCTTTTTAAAATTGCTGCACTAATTTTATTTTTAGATTCTTTTTCATTCAGAGTATTAATAATTCATAGAATGGAAGACAAGCCATATAAATATTTCTTTTTTTCTTTTGTTAATGTATGTCTGACATTTTTTGCAAACTATTATTTCATTATTATTAAAAGCTCTGGTATCTCTGGGGCTTTTTATGCTCATTTGATTGGGTCAATATCTATTTTCTTACTTTCTTTACCTATAATTTTTAAGCGTGTCTCAATTAAAAACTTTTCACCAATTCTTTTGAAAAAAATTCTTTTGTTTGGCTTTCCTTTTTTGCCTTCAGTAATTTTTCAAATGATTATTGATTTTTCTGATAGAAGAATTTTGCTATATTTAACTGATATTGATACTGTAGGCATGTATAGTCCTGGATGTAAAATTGCTAGTATTATGATATTTTTAATTTCTGGTTTTAGATTAGGTTGGGAACCTTTGTTTTTAAAATTAACTAGTGATAAAAAAATAATCATATCACATATATCTAACATTTTTTTGTTTTTTATTTTTACTGTTTTAATTTTTTTCATTTTGTTTATTGAATCAATAATTATTTATAGCAATCATTATTTTTCGTTTTCAATCATTGGAGAAAATTTTTGGGGCTCAATTGGTATTATCCCAATTTTAATGTTTGGATATATTTTTCTAGCATTATATCATCTTCAAATGCCCCCAATTTTCTATTACAATAAGACATCAAAACTACCATTTTTTAGATTTCTTGGAGCAGTATCTAATATTTTTTTTAATTTTCTTTTAATTCCTTTTTGGGGAATTTATGGAGCTGCGTTTGCAACATCTTTATCTTATTTAATTATGACACTTCCTATGTTCTTCTATACAAATAGTCTATTTAAAATAGACTACAACTGGAATATGCTAATTATATATTCGTTGCTTTCTATATTATCTTACTATCTAACGTTAAATCATTCCTTAAATCTTTTTTGGTCATTGATATTGTTTTGTGCTAGTTTGTCGCTTTTATATATTGAATTACGGAAAGTTCGTTCCTTTATAAAAAAAACAACTTTATTTTAATATTATGAAAGTATTTTTAATTGACTGGAATAACATGACGCCACAATATACTTATCCTTTAATTCATCATTTAAATGGTAAAAAATGTATTTCTCTCTTTTTTGTAACTAATAGTCGTCCCCAAGATAAAAAACATTTTGAAATTTATAAAACCAACAACTTGTCAATGTTTTTATCATCTAATTTTTCCTATAGTTTTATAAATAAAATAACAAAACCATTTTTACTATTGATTAACTACATTATTTTAATTTTAAAAACAATAAAATTAAAACCAGAAATTATACATTACAATTGGCTCTGTATTCCTATAATTGATTTATTATTTATAAAAATTTTTAAATTACTTAATTGTAAAGTTATTCTAACAAAACATAATTTTATTCAACACGACAAAAATTCTTTATCATTTAAAGAAAATGCTATTTTTAAAGAATCATTTCGAATTTTTTGTTTATCACATTTTGTTAAAAACCAATTTGATAATATTTACCAAAAAAAAATAACAGTTATTCCTCATAGAAATTGTTATGAAGATGTTATAAAAAATCAAAATACTATTGTTCAATCAAAAAATAAACCTTTATCCTTATTATTAATAGGAAATATTAAAAAGTATAAGGGTGTCGATTTTATTATTGAGGTAGTAAAATATTTAAATGAAATCAATTTTTCTGTTTTACTTAATATTATTGGTCCTGGTGAATTCAACTATATAAACAGAATTTCTAAGAAAATTAAAAAATTAAATTTGTCTGAAAAAATTATTTTAAAAAATGAATTTTTAGATTTTAAATCTTTTTACAATGCTATTAACAATGCTGATATAGGTGTAATGCCTTATATTAAAGCTAGTCAAAGTGGAACGCCTTATCTGTTTTATAAATGTAATAAACCTCTAATAATTTCAAATATTGGAGGTCTAAAAGAACAAACAAATGAAAAATTAAGCAAAGTATCTGATATTGATGTGAAAAAGTTTGCTAATTGTATAATTGAGATGGATATAAAAATTAAAAAGAATGAATTTCATAAATCTGACTTTAAAAAATTTTTAGATGAAAACCTTTGGGAAAAAACAATAAACGATTATTATTTTGAATACAAAAAAATTAAAAACTAAACTTAATCCAACGTTCCTAAAAAGTTCTTTACCTTGGTCAACAATATTAGATCAGGAAGGATTGCATTGGGATATTGTATCAAAAAATAATTTAAGTGACCATGTTTTTCTAATAATAACCGATCATACAATTGTATCAAAAAATACTTTGGAAAATTTTGTTCGTTCAGGTGGATTGGTTTTAATTTCGACTCAAAAATGGATTAATCTTTATAATTCTAAATATAAAAATTTTTGTTCTAAATTTTTAACATCAAATCCTAACTCTTTTTTTTCGAGTATTGACTTTGTTAATATTAATCATTCAATTAAATATCCAATAGATATAACTATAAATCCAATAGATTCAAAATTACATATTTATGAAAAAGTTATCGGAATTGGGAAAATCGTACTTTTTCCGTTTGATCTTAATAAAATATATCTAGATTATTCCACCAAGAGACAACAATTTTATGACCATAGGCATGAACTTCCATCTGAAGTTGTAGCAAAAAATACAAAATCTAAGGTGAGACAATTATTATTTTTATGTATAAGATATTTATATAATTTTAAAAATATTCCATTAATTCGATCAAATTATAGTCCGATAAATTACAAGTCTATTTTTTGTTTTAGAATAGATACTGATTTTGCAACTAAAGAAAATGCAATTAAAACAAATAATTTATGTGAAAAATATTCTATTCCTGCTACATGGTTCATTGAAACTTCAAATATTAATATGATTAAAAACGTATATAAAAATTTTAAAACAGCTGAAATTGCTTTTCATAATGATCAACATATAATATACAATGACTATGTTTCAAACAAATCCAATATTAAATCCGGCTTGAACAAACTTAAATCCTTAAATATATCAAATTTAAGTGGTTTTGCTGCTCCTTTTGGTGAATGGAATATATATTTAAATAATGTATTAAATAACACTTTTTCATATAGTTCAGAATTTGGCTATGATTATGATAATCTACCCTCATATCCTATTATTAAAGATCGTTTTTCTAATGTTATGCAGATACCTATTCACCCCATAAGTATTGGCAGGCTCAACAGATCTCACTATAGTTCAAATGAAATGATTGAATATTATTCAAATGTAATTGAAAATAAATTATGTAATAACGAGCCAATTATTTTATATTTTCATCCAAACAATAAATTTTTTGATGTTCTGGAAAATATATTCAAAAAAATCAAATCAAGGAATATTGGATTTTTTACAATGAAGGAATATTTTGATTTTTGGGTCAATAGAATAAAAAATAAACCTAAATACAGTATCTTAGATGATAAAATAATCATTAATAATTTTTCAAAAAATCTTGAAGTCATTTACAATAATAAATCATCGCTTATTAAAAAAAACAATTTTACTTTATCTGATGTTTTTTTTAGATCCATAAAAAAATCTGATGTTCCTTCAGATATTAAAAAAATTAATAAAAAAAATTGGCGCAATATTTTATATGATTTTGAAAGATATAGAACTAAGAGGCGAATGTGAAAATTCTTTTTTGTAGCTATCAATCCATTTCGTTTATGAAAGGTGGGCCAACTTATAAAATTTTAATGTTAAAAAAACATTTGGAAAAATTTAATATTATAATTGATTTGTTTAATCAATGGGAAGTTGATTCCGTTAAAAACTATGATATAGTTCATATTTTTAATGCTCATTCTGGTGTCTATCATTTTGCACAAAGTTTAAAATTAAATAACATTAAATACATCGTAAATCCTATTTTTTTTAGCAAACATTCACCTATGAAAATACGTTTATATCTTTATTTTTTAAACAAAATCTCTAATTTTCTTAATGGCACAATTTCAGAAATTTCAATTGTTAAAGAGGTCTGTAAAAATGCCGAACTTATTATGCCAAATACTATAGAAGAAGAAAATATTATCAAGAAAGGATTAGGTTTATTTAATTATAACTATTCTACCATTTATAATGGTGTTGAAAAAAGGTTTCTTTATTCTGATCCTAGCTTGTTTATTAAAAAGTATAAAATTAAAGATTTTATATTACACGTTGGGCATATTGGTGCAAAACGTAAAAATACTTTAAGGTTATTGAAAGCCTTAAAAACAATAAATTACCCAACAGTTATCATAGGTAATGTTTTAAATAACAAAGAAGGTCAAAAATGTTTAGAATTAATAAAAGAAAACACAAATATATTATTTTTGGATTGGGTTAAACACTCTGATCCATTATTAGAGTCAGCATATGCTGCATCAAAAGTTTTTGTTTTACCATCTTTGTACGAAACACCCGGCAGATCAGCGCTTGAAGCCGGTCTAGCAAAAAGCAATATTGTTATTACGCCTTTTGGTGGTACAAAAGAATATTTTTCTAATTATGCAACATACGTTAATCCATACTCAATTAAAAAAATTCAAGAATCTATCATTAATAGCATAAATTCTAATAGGTCTGACAACCTTTCAATTCATATAAAACAAAATTTTTTATGGGAAATTATAGCAAAAAAATTAAAAACTGAATATGAAAAATTACTAACTTTATAATTTTATGATTAATAACAATATTATATTCATTGATTTTGATAGCACTTTTATTAAGCTAGAAACCTTAGATGAATTAGCAAAGCTTGTATTAAAAAATGATAAAGAGCGTAATTTAAAAATAAAACAAATAACTGAAATAACAAACCAAGCAATGTCTGGTAATATTAATTTTACTAAGGCGCTTAATCTAAGATTACAATTGCTGAAAATTAATAAAACAGATGTAGATAAAATAACAAATCATCTATCAAAATCAATTTCTGAATCTATAAATTCAAATATTGATTTAATTCGCTTAATGTCAGAAAACATTTGGATTGTATCGGGTGGATTTAAGGATATAATAGCTCCTATTGTTAAAAATTTCGGAATTAAAAAAAGTAAAATCTTGGCAAATGAATTCATTTACAATAAATATAATCAAGTTATCGGTTGCAACGAACAAAATGATTTGTATAAATCTAAAGGAAAAATTAGTGCAATAAAAAATCTTAAGCTTCCTGGAAATAAAATTATGATTGGCGATGGATATACAGATTATGAAGTCTTTAAACATGGAGCTGTCAATACATTTATATATTATGGAGAAAATATATTTAGAGAAAATGTAGCCAATTTATCTAAGTATAAAGCTGAATCATTTAAAGATGTTTTAAAAATATTAGAAACTTTATAATAAATAATGTTTTTATCAATAATTATAATTGGCCACAATTCAGGAAATTCACTGTCGCAATGTTTAACTTCAATTAAAAATCAAAGTTATGATGGTAAGGATGTTGAAATTGTCTACGTTGATGATGGATCTAAAGATAATTCAATAAATATTTTTAAAAGCTTTGTTTGTAGATTCAAAACGACATTAGTTGAACATCGATCAAATCTTGGAAGAAATATTGCTAGAAATACTGGCATTAAGCGATGTTTAGGGAAATGGTGCTTGTTTGTTAATAGCAATGTTGTCTTATCGCCAAATTTACTATCAGTATATATTTCAGAAATTAAAAAAAACAAATATAATATTTTTACTAGTAAAATTAAATACACTTGTTTAGATAAAAGTTTTGAATTGTATTTAAATCAAAAAAGTCGGGGTCTCAATAACTTGCAATCAAAACAAACAATCCCATATTATAATTTGTTATTTAGTAATACTTGTATAAAAAAAACAATAATGGAAAAAAATAATTTTGACATTGAGTTTACAAGTTATGGAGGCTCTGAACTAGAATTATCTTACAGACTAAATTTTAATCATAAATTTTTATTTTTACCAAAAATATATGTTACAAGGTTTAATCATCCTACTTTAAAAACACATATTTACAGAATTGAAGAATTTGGACGTAAAAATATTTTTCTATTATTTAATAAATTAAATACTAGTCTACCTAAATTTCTATTTTATAGTAAATTTTTTTCATTTAGAGTATTTATATTAATTCTTCCATTTATATATGTAATTAGAAAACTATTATTATTCATTTATAAAATATTGCCACCAGCAAATTACAATCTGATAGTTAAGTTTGTATTAGGTATTTCTTTAATAATAGGAATAATCAAAAAAAAACATGAAAAATAAAATAATATCGTCCATTGATATTGGCACGAACACAATCACCCTATTAGTAGCCAAAATAAATCAATCAAAAATATTGCCTTTATATGAAAAAGAATTTATTACCTCCCTTGGAGAAGGCCTTTCCATAAACAAATCAATTAAAAAGGATGCAATAGATAGATGTCTAAAAAATTTAATTACTTGTAAAAACATAATCAGAAAATATAATGTTGAAGATGAGTTTTGTGTTGCAACTAGTGCTTTAAGACAAGCAAAAAATAAAACTAAAATTATTAAAAAAATAAATGATATAAATATTTATCCTAAAATCATTTCGGGCGCTGAAGAAGCAAATTTAATAGGAACTGTTGTTAAAAATGAGTTTCCGCTTTTATGTAAAAATGCCTTAATCATTGATATAGGAGGGGGGAGTACTGAGCTAATTTATTTTAAAAATTATAAAATCGAATACAAAAGAAGTTTTGAAATTGGTTCTGTTACTTTATACGAAAAGTTTTTTAGTGACCCCATAAATCAATCCCATGTAGACTCTTGTATAAACTATATTAATGATAAATTTTATGATATAACAATTAACGAAAAAATTGATTTTTTAATAGGCGTAGGTGGTACAATTACATCTCTTTCGGCAATTTACAATAATATTTTTCCATATGATAAAAAAATTATTCATAAATCAAAAATTCCAAAAGAAGCTTTTAATGTCCTTGACAAAAAATTATTATATAATAGTGTTTTAGATAGGTTAAAAATTCCTATTTTAAAATATAAAAGAGCTTTAGTAATTCCAGCGGGTTATTTAATCTTTACTTTTCTTTTCAAAAAGTTTTTTTTTGATGAGGTTTCAGTATGTGAAAAAGGATTAAAGTGGGGTGTTATTTTTAATAAACTAAGTTAATTCGTATTCTTGATCAGATAGCTCTTCTTCAGATATTTCTTCCCATTCATCTTCATTATATTCAACATTTTCTATTTCTTTTTTTTCTTTTTTCATTCTTGTCTCTCTGGGAAGTTCTATTTTTTTAGAAGATGAAATGCTAGGAATCGAATCTTCAACGATGTAAAACATTAATGCAGGCAGCATCGAAAATAGTATTACAGCTAAAGATTTTGCTATTCCAGAAGCTTTAAATTTTATACTTCCTGCTGGGTATGCTACCTGTTCTACTCCAAAAACAAAAAATGTTGCAACGCCGATTATAATACCTGATAAAAAAACAACATTTCCTATTTTTTTATAATTAATTTTTTGACTTACAATTATTTGATATAAAATCCAGCTTATTAAAGTAAATGATGATATAATTATTGAAAACATAAATTCTTTTGCTATTACAACAAATAGAAAAAAAATCATTCCCACGACTAAAATTGAATTACTTATTATTTGTTGAAGATTTATGTTCATTGATCTTTACCTATTATGTTTAATAATACTATGTTTAAATTTCTAACGTAGTTTACCTAATTTACAAGGGTAAATTAATAATGATTCTATTTTATTTATACAACATATATCTTAAATGAATAATAAATTAAAAATAAAAATTGGTGTGATTGGTGTTGGACATCTAGGAAACTTTCACTTAGAACAATTGTCGCGGCTCAAGAACGTATCTTGTGTTGGTTTCTATGATGTATCGAAAGATAAAGCCAATCAAGCTACTCAAAAATTTAATTTAAAAAGCTACAAAACAATTTCTTCAATTTGTGAAGATGCAGATGCAATTATTATATCAACTCCTACCTCATCACATTATGATGTAGCATTGCAAGGATTAGAGCATAATTGTCATTTATTTATAGAAAAACCCATTACTGAAACTGTTGAGCAAGCAAAAGATCTTTTGGAAAAAAGCCATAATAAGATCATTCAAGTCGGACATATAGAAAATTTTAACCCCGCTTTTTGTTCACTTAAAGATCAAAAGCTTGAGCCACAGTTTATTGAATCTCATAGATTATCAACATACAACTCCAGAGGAATGGATGTAACAGTTGTTTCAGATTTAATGATACATGATATTGGAATTCTCATTACTATAATAAATTCTAAAATTAAACATATAAGTGCAAAAGGAGTAAATATAATATCAAATTCTTGCGATGTTGCTAACGCAAGAATTGAATTTGAAAATGGTTGTGTTGCAAATTTAACTGCAAGCAGATTTTCAAATAAAAAAATGCGAAAGATGAGATTGTTTCAAAAAAATAATTATACTAGTATAGATTTCTTAAATCATAAAATAGAATCTTTCACTATTGACAAAAAAGGATCTCCAAAATTAATCAATGATGAAACAAATAAAAAAATTGTATCTTATAATGCTTTAAGAAAAGAGCTTTCGCATTTTGTGTCCTGTATTATTAATAACAAAAGTCCTATTTTTGATGGTTTTTTAGCAACAGAGTCTTTAAAAATTGCTATTCAAATTCAAAATAAAATTAATAATGAATAAAAAACTCTATTATTTCATTGTTGGTGAGACTTCCGGTGATCAACATGCTGCACTATTAATGAAAGAACTTATTGCTAAGAATAAAAATATAACATTTGCTGGTGTTGGTGGAAGTAAAATGGAACAATTTAATTTTTCTTCTCTGTATCCAATGAATAAGTTGGCAGTTATGGGCTTTTGGGAAGTATTAAAAAAATTTTCTTTTTTTAAATCTGTAGAAAAAAATATTCTTTTAGATATTATTAAAAAGAAACCTGACAAAATTATTTTAATTGATTATCCAGGACTAAACTTAAGGATTGCAAAAAAACTTACTAGATTTAATTTTGATATCATCTACTATATAACACCTCAAGTTTGGGCCTGGAAAGAAAAAAGAATAAATATTTTAAAATCCTGTGTAAACGAATTAATAGTTATTTTTCCTTTTGAGGTTAAATATTATAAAAATCACAATATGAGCTCTTCATTTGTTGGACATCCTTTTTTTGATGAATGGAAACCAACTTCAAAAGAAATTCTAAGAAAAAATTTAGGTTTAGACGCCTCAAATCCAGTATTAACTCTTTACCCTGGAAGTCGGCAGGATGAAATAAAAAAACATTTGCAAATTTTTATTAGATCTGCATATCTAATAAAAAAAGAAATTCCCAACCTACAAATTGTTATTGGATCTGCTCCAAATATTAATATAAATGAATTTTACCATATAGAAGATAATATTTTAATTGAAAGCCAATTTCCAAGACAAGCTTTAGAGTGTTCTGATATTGCAATATTGGCCTCCGGAACCGCAACTATTGAAGCAGCTATTTTTTCTATTCCATCTGTAGTTGTATATAAATCCTCTTTTTTTTCGTGGTTTCTTGCCAGTTTATTTATAAAAACAAATTTTATTGCCATGACAAATTTAATTGCAAAAAAAGAAGTAATGCCTGAATTTATTCAATACAAAGCAAATCCAATTCATATCTCAAAAAAATTGATTGACATTTATAAAAACAAAAACAATTACAATGATATTTTAAATGATTTAAAGTCAGTATCAAAAAAATTAGGAGAACCTGGAGCAAGCAAAAAAGCCGCAGAAATCATTATGGGTTCAAATGATCACTAAAATAAAAGAATTTTTAATTATTAATATAACTAAACTTATTTTTGTTGTCTGTTGTGGAACATGCAAGTGGACAGTTTTTGGAGAAAAGAATTTAGATAATGCTATAAAACACAAACGTGGCGTTCTAATTTCTGGTTGGCATGGTAGGTTTTTACCAATTTCTTATTACACCGCTAAATATATGAAAAAAAATGGTTTAAACTTTATTGCTATAGCTGGACGTCACAGAGATGCAGCTAGAATAACTGCAATATTAAAAACATGGGGATATAATTTTATTAGGGGGTCGAGCAATAAAGGTGCAGCCGATGTTTTAAATGATATGAAAAAACATTTTAAAGACAACCAAACAATTTGCATAACTAGCGATGGTCCGAAAGGACCCATCCACGTTGCAAAGCCTTCTTCTATTAAATTAGCTATGAAAGAAAATGTTACTATCTTGCCAATTACAGCAATTGCAAATAACTACTGGCAAATTAACTCATGGGACAAATTTATTTTTCCAAAGCCTTTTAGTAAAATGTATGTTTACATTGGTGACAAAATAAAATATAATGCAGAAAAAATAAATAATGATTATTGTAGTCAATTACTATCATTTGAAATTAATAAAATACAAAAAATTAATGATAAAAATATCAAATGATTTCTCTATTATCATTTATCTTTAAATTAATTTCCTCAACTAGAAACTATCTTTACAATAATAATTTTTTCATTGTTAAATCTATAAATGTTCCAATTATTTCTATTGGAAATTTAGAGCTAGGTGGTACCGGAAAAACTCCAACTGTTTTATATGTAGCAAAATTTTTATTAAATAATAATTACAACCCCGGCATTGTTAGTAGGGGATATAAACGGTCTAGTTCAGGACAACAGCTTGTTACAGATGGGAAAAATATATTTTTGACTGCAGATGAAGCTGGAGATGAACCTTTTTTGCTTGCGCAAAATTTAAAAAATATACCCATTGTGGTTAATAAAAATAGATTTTCGGCATCAAATTATTTAAAATCAAAATTTAATGTCAATGTTATATTGTTGGATGATGCTTTTCAGAACAGAAAAATAAAAAGAGATATTGACCTTTTGCTAATAAATACAAATACTCCACTGAAAGAATTAACCCTTTTTCCAAGCGGTGTTCTAAGAGAAAATTTCAATAACTATAAAAGGGCCTCAGCTTTATTGCTTTGTAAAAAAATAAAATCAAATGATGAGTCTGTAAATGATTTTTATAAAAAAATAAAATTTAAAAACAAGTTCTATTGTTCATTTGTTTTTGATTTATATTGCACAAAAACTTTTTCTTATTTGGATCCAAAAGAAATCAAAGAAAATGTTTTTGCTTTTTGTGGCATTGGCAATCCAAAGTCTTTCTTTAAAACTTTAAATCAATTAAATATAAAATTGAATATTTTAAAAACCTTTAAAGACCACCAATTATATAGTAAAAAAATTGTTAATAACCTAATAGATACAATCAAAAAAAATAATATTTATTATATAATTACTACAGAGAAAGATTATATAAAACTACCTAAATTTTTTACTTCAGAATTTAGAATTGTAATTTTAAAATTAGCTTTGGATTCTAACGTCAATTTTAATAAATATATAATTAAAAAACTGAACTCACTTTAATATTGTTATCTTTTTTGTTTCTACCATTTTTTGAGTTTTTAATTCTATAAAATAAATGCCACTTTCTAAATTTTTTACATCTATATTGTTATAATTAATTCCTGGCTTTGAATTAACTACACTCTGGTTAACAATTTTTCTATTTCCAAGAATATTGTATATATTTATTTCAACATTTTCATTTGTTTCTAAAACATAACTTATTTTACCATTTCCATTTAATGGGTTTGGATATACGTCAAAATTAAATTTTTGTGGAATTTTTATATTTTCTACTTCAAGTGATTGGCAGTCATAAATTGTAATTTCTATTAACTGAGGTAGAAAGGCATTTAAATTAATTGTTATTTGATTTGTTTGAAAAAAATCCTGTTCATTTACCGTTATTTTATAATAACAGTTTGGAAATGATTCATCTATTACCATTTCTATGCTTGTTTCTCCAAATGCATCTGAAACAACATACGCATCCCACTTTTTACCTGTTGAATTAAAAAGATCTTGATTGCTTTCTTTTATGTCTTGCGTGTAATAACTAAAGTTTTCATTCCCTTCAGGTTGATAAAAATAGAATGATATATAGTTGTTTGGCATTGTTGGTGGTTCTGGTACGTCTAATATATCGTAACTATCTAAAGCACTTTCATTTACACCTAAAAAGTTTTCATAATCCGTTGCTATATTATTTGAGTTCCACAAATTAATTTCTGCCTTAATGTTAATTGACCAATTCTGAGAGATCCCTAAAGAAAAAATAGCAAAAAAAGAAAATATTTTTATAAATTTCATATATTATATCTTTCATTTAATAAGTATAGAATAATTAAATGTAGGTTAAATTTACATATAATTTGTGTTTTTTTATAAATTTCAAGTTTTTATATATGCTAGACTAAATTAAATTTTTATATATGCTTAAAAACATTTCCTTCATATTTATGTTTTGTTATTCATTCGCTAATCCTATCTCAATAGATTCAGGAATAAACTTTATATTGAATACCAATGACATTAATAATAATAACAAAAACGATGTTTTGTGCTTTGAAAACAAAGCTATTGTTAGAAATATTGAAATATATGATGTTGATAATAAATCATTAAATAGTTTTTGGAAGTTTTCTCTCCCAGATACTTTAATTGGTTACTTTACAGATGCTACCTTAGTTTCTTTTAATAATAAGATAAATTACTTATTGGTATCTGTTGCTCTTAGCAATAATAATAAATCGCTTTTTTTATTTGATGTAATTAATGGTCAAATTAACCCTAAGCCGCTTTCTTTCTTAAATCTTCCGGAGAAATATATTCACTACAAAAACCCTATTCAATTAACTACAATTGATTGGGATAATGATAATGATGATGAAATTGCTATTACTTTTTCTAGCCCTTTTAGATCCATTTTAATTTGTGATTTTAAAAACGAAAATCTTATCATTGTCGATGAAATTGCTAAAGATTTTTTATCAAATTCCTATTCTCCTATTTTAACAGGTGTTGGCGATTTAAATGGAGATAGTAAGGATGACATTATTGTAGTTGATAACGGAACAAAAGCTAATGCTAGAATTTACTTAAATGGTATGAAAAAAGATGGCTTAAGAATTCTTGGATTAAAAGATATTGGACAATTGTCTTTTTTAAGTAAATCAAGTGTTAACTTTGATTATGATGGCGGAGATGAAATATTTTTTGCCTCCAGAAAATTTGGTCTTCATTACATTTTTGTTGAAAGTATTGGAATGGTTAATCAGGCAGTTACAGTAAAAACTGAACTTTTAATCGATGATATAAATAAAATTTACATCTCTGGAGCCTCATCAAATAATCAAATTGTTACTATTGACCCTGTTGGAAAAATAGGTCGTTATGAAATTATTAAAAATGAAACTGATCTCTCTGTCGGAATATATGAAAATAAAACCATTAACTTTTCAATAAAAAGGCCAAATGATATATCATCAATCTATTTTGCGAATAGCAAACAATTGGTTGCCTGTGCTTATGATGATATCAAGTCTGAACTCTATTTTTATAATCATAAATCATACATTGAACCTGCTGTTGATTATTCTCTACAAAGACAAGACAAAAGATCTCCAGATGTTATAGTAAATTCCTATGATTCAACTTTTTTTGATATCGCTTGGATGGATACTTTGCAGTTTTATGAGTTCAAAAGTAAATCTTTGCTTGACAATATGAAGTTTAATCAAGACAAAAAATCTATTTCATGGATCCCAACAGTGGATAATTTAGGTTTTAATGAAATATTTTATGATATATCTTTCAAACATACTGATAATTTTGAATCAATCAATGAGGATACCCTGACTCAAGTCATTCTTAATGAAAAAATAATAACAAGAAGTGATTCTATTTTGATATATGTTAATGACAAGCCCAATATTAAAGACAACTTTTCAACATTTGACGTTTTTGGTGGTGATGATTTCACACATAAGTTTTTATCTGTTGATAAAAATGTTGATAGTAAGCTTACTTATTATTTTTTAAACGATTCTTTAAATGGGATAACTGTTGATGACAGTGGCTATGTATCTTGGAAAATTCCCCAGAAATTTAAAGGTTCTAAATCTTATGATCTATGTGTGGATGACAGTATTGAAAAAGATTCAATTAAAATTAATTTTAATATTCATCCTAGATTATATTTTTCTACTAACGATACAACATATCATGTTGAGGTTAATGAACCAATAAATCTCAATTTTAAGCCCGACACTGTTTACAGTTTTAACACATACTCTTATTCAATACCCAATTCTCCAAAAAATATGTCAATTGACAATAATGGAAATTTTTCTTGGATACCAAATTCATCTCAAATTGATATTAAAAATTTTTTTGTTGTAATTTCAGATGGAAAAACGTCTGCTGAATCAAAAATTTCTATTAATGTAAATGATAAACCAGCAATAACTTTAAGTCCCCCTAAAATCGTTCATTTGCCTGTTGGAGAAAACTTTAATTTTAAATTTATTGGCAATGATCCTAATCAAGAAAATGAATTGGTTTGGAAGCTATTACAAGGTCCTGAAGATATGACTCTTCTCAGCGATGGAACTCTTAACTGGTTAAGCTCTGGTATTGATTTTGTAAATTACATTATTCAACTATCTGATGGATATGTATATGAAACATTTGAAGGCTTAATTTATGTAAATGCAATACCTAAAATTATTTCTGATCCCCCAAAAACAATTAACCTTGGAGATACTTTGATTTATGAAATTATGAGTGAGGATCAAAATAAACTATCTTACAATAATAGTAGTGAAAAAAACCTTATAGAATACAAAATTCTATCTGCACCTGATGATTGCTTCATTAAAAACAATATTTTAAAATGGCCCGTTTCCGAAAATTATTTAGGAAATAATTCTATAAATATATCAATTTCAGATGGTATTGAAAAAGATACTCAAACTTTCAATATTTTTGTAAACGACATTCCAGTACTTTATACAAAAGATACTTTGCTATTAGAAGTCAACAAACAATTTGACTATGTTTTAGAAGTTATTGATAAAAACTTAAATGATGTAATAGATATTGATTTGATAAACAATAGTTTGGGATTTGAATTAAAAAAAGATACTTTAAGCTGGAAACCGGACACTTCACGAATAGGAAGTCATAATTTAAAATTAAGATTATCAGATGGTAATATTAATTTTGAAAATGATTATAATCTTAATTTTCGTGTATTTTCAAAACCAAAATTTACCAATACCCCGAAAAAAGACGCTTATGTTGGATTAGAATTTTTATATGAACCTAAAATTAACTATTTTACTCAAAAAAGCTCTTCCCTTGAAATTGTCGAGTCTTCATCTATTAATGTAAAACTAAATAATAATATAATCACTTGGATACCTGATATTAATGATGCTAAAAAAGAGATACATAAAATTGTACTGAAGGCATCCAACAAAAACAAACAATCAAGTACGATTGAATTTTTTGTAAAAGTGCACGAAAATCCTAAAATCAAAAATTAATTTATTATTTCGATGATGTCTAAAGTTAAATATGATGAAAGTAGTATTCGATCGCTTGATTGGAAAGAACATATTAGGCTCAGGCCAGGAATGTATATTGGTAAACTTGGAAATGGCTCTTCAAAAGATGATGGTATATACATATTATTAAAAGAAATTATTGATAATTCTATTGATGAATATGTCATGGGTTATGGAAAAACTATTGATATAAAAGTTAATGATTCTCGCGCTGTTATTCGCGATTATGGACGCGGTATTCCTATTGGTAAATTAGTTGATTGTGTTTCTAAAATTAATACTGGCGGAAAATATGATTCTAAAGCATTTCAAAAATCAGTTGGATTAAATGGTGTAGGCACCAAAGCAGTTAATGCTTTATCTGAAATATTTATAGCAAAAACTATCAGAGATGGAAAAACAAAGGAAGTTGAGTTTCATAATGGAGAAATTTTTGTTGATAATGATGTTGAAAGCACATCTATTCGAAATGGAACTAAAATTATATTTAAACCAGATACTAAAATTTTTTCTAGTTTCAAATTTAATCCCGACTTCATACTTGAACAAGCATGGAATTATGCCTATCTAAATTCTGGTTTAACAATCAATTTTAATGGCAATAAAGTTTTTTCTAAAAATGGTTTGTTAGATTTGTTAAGCAAAAAAACTGCTTCTGAAAAATTAGAGTATCCTATAATTCATTTGAAGGATAAAGACATTGAAATTGCGATATCACATGGAGCACAATATGGAGAAGATTATTACTCTTTTGTAAATGGACAATATACCACTCAAGGAGGGACACATCTTGCTGCATTCAAAGAAGCTATTGTAAAAGTTGTTCGTGATTTTTTTAAGAAAGATTATGAAGCAAATGACATTAGATCTTCCATTATTGCTTCTATTAGTATAAAAGTTCAAAATCCAGTTTTTGAATCTCAAACAAAAACAAAGCTTGGTTCAAATGATATGGGCCCAAAAGGTCCGACTGTTCGCATTTTTATTAATGATTTTATCAAAAAATTAGATGACTATTTGCATAAAAATCCTACAACTGCAAAAAACCTTCAAAATAAAATATTAAGATCTGAAAAAGAACGAAAGGATATGGCAGGAATAAAAAAACTTGCCAACAAACGTGCTAAAAAAGCAAATCTACATAATAAAAAATTACGAGATTGTCATTATCACTTTAACAATGCAAAACTTACAGAACAAGATCGCTTAAATTCGTGTATCTTTATAACAGAGGGTGATTCTGCAAGTGGATCCATAACAAAATCTAGAAATGTTGACTATCAAGCTGTTTTTAGTTTAAGAGGAAAACCTTTAAATACTTTTGGTCTTAGAAAAAAAGTTGTTTATGAGAATGAAGAATTTAATTTACTTCAACATGCTCTTAACATTGAAAATGGTATTAATGGACTTAGATATAATAAAATTATTATTGCTACCGATGCTGATGTTGATGGAATGCATATAAGACTACTAATATTAACTTTTTTTCTTCAATTTTTTCCTGATTTAATAAAAAATAATCACATATATATTCTAGATACACCATTGTTTAGAGTTAGAAATAAAAAAGAAACCATTTATGCATATTCCGAAAAAGAAAAAAACTCTGCTATAGATAAAATTGGAAAAAATTGTGAAATAACTCGTTTTAAAGGTCTTGGAGAAATATCTCCAAGTGAATTTAAACTTTTCATTGGTGATCAAATGAAATTAATTCCTCTAGAAAAAAGCGAAAATACATCTATACAAAGTACTTTGTCTTATTTTATGGGTAAAAATACACCTGACAGACAAGAGTTTATTATAAATAACTTGAGATTTGAGGACAACCCTATAGATGGCTAAAAAAAACTCAGAAACAGTTTCAAATGTTTATGAAGATTGGTTTTTAGATTATGCTTCTTATGTTATTTTAGAAAGAGCTGTCCCTCAAATTGAAGATGGCTTGAAACCTGTTCAAAGAAGACTTCTTCATGCCATGAAAAAAATGGATGATGGAAGATTTCATAAAGTTGCTAACATCATTGGGCAAACTATGCAATATCATCCTCACGGTGACGCTGCTATAGGAGACGCATTAATTAACCTAGGCCAAAAAGATTTACTGATTGAAACACAAGGAAACTGGGGCGATGTTAGAACAGGCGACAAAGCAGCTGCTCCCAGATATATTGAAGCTAGATTGTCTTCTTTTGCCCTTGAAGTTTCATTTAACAATGATATCACCAATTGGCAAATATCGTATGATGGTAGAAAAAAAGAACCCGTTTTTCTTCCTATGAAATTTCCTTTGCTTCTTGCACAAGGTGTTGAAGGTATAGCTGTTGGATTATCGACAAAAATTATGCCTCATAATTTTATAGAGCTAATAAAATCCTCAATATCAATTTTAAAAGATAATCCTTTCAAAATCTTTCCTGACTTTCAAACAGGTGGTATTGCAGATTTTTCAAATTATAATCAGGGTAAAAAAGGTGGAAAGATTCGCCTAAGATCAATTATAGAAACTAAAGACAAAAAAACATTGATCATCAAAACAATACCCTACTCTGTTTCAACATCTTCCTTGATTGATTCGATTATCAAAGCAAATGAAAATGGTAAAATAAAAATAAAAAAAGTAGAAGACAATACTGCCGAAAAAATTGAAATAGTAGTTCATTTAACTTTGGGTGTTTCTCCTCAAGTCACAATAGATGCATTATATGCTTTTACAAACTGTGAAATATCACTATCTCCTAATTGTTGTGTAATTGTCGATAATAAACCAAATTTCATTTCTGTTAATAAAATGTTGCGCATTTGCACAGAAAATACTGTTCAATTATTAAAAAAAGAATTGGAATTGCTAAAAAATAAATTATTAGAAAAGTGGCATTTTGCTACTCTTGAAAAAATCTTTATTGAAAATAAAATTTATAGACAAATTGAAGAATGCGAAACCTGGGAGTCAATATTAAAAACAATTGACAAAGCTTTGATTCCATATAAAAATATATTAAAAAATCAAATAACAAAGGATGATATTGGTCGATTAACCGAAATTAAAATTAAAAGAATTTCCAAATTCAACTCTAACAAAGCAAATGATGATATAGCCTCATTAGAAAACGACATCAAAGAGGTTAACACGAACTTAAACAATATTATTATTTATTCAATTAAATATTTTGAATCTATTCTAAAAAAATACTCAAAAGGAAGAGAACGAAAAACTGAAATATCAAATTTTGATTCAATTTCTGCAAGACGTGTTGTTATAGCAAATAAAAAGCTTTATGTTAATAAAAAAGAAGGATTTATTGGTTATAATTTAAAAAAGGATGAGTTTATTTCTGACTGTTCAGACATTGATAATATTATAGTGTTTTTAAAGTCAGGAAAATACAAAGTTGTTAAAATTGAACCAAAACTATTCATAGGTAAAAATATTATCCATGCATCTATTTGGAAAAAAAATGAAAAGCATATGATATACAATGTTATTTATTTTCAAGGATTATCAAAAATTTCTTATGTAAAGCGTTTTGCGGTTACATCAGTTGTTAAAGATAGAGAATACGATATAACCTCTGGTGATAAAAATAACAAGCTTTTATATTTTACTGCAAATCCAAACAGTGAGTCTGAAATAGTTTCAATAACCCTTGATTCAAAAGCTAAAACAAGAAACAAATCTTTTGATTTTGATTTTTCATCTATATTAATAAAAGGTAGAAATTCAAAAGGAAACATTCTGTCTAAGCATCCGATTAAACGAGTTGTTCAAAAATCAAAAGGAGAATCCACTCTTGGAGGGCGAGATATTTGGATTGATAAAACTATTGGTAGGCTTAATGATTCTAATCAAGGAACTTTTTTAGGCAAATTTAATTCTGATGAAATTATAATTTCATACTATTCAGATGGAACATATGAAAAAACTAGAGTCGATTTTTCAAACAGATATAACTTTAATGAAATTGTTCATATAAAGAAGTTTGATCCTGAAAAAGCTGTCTGTGTTGTTTATTATAATGGAAAACAAAAAGCATACTATATTAAAAAGTTTAATATTGAAACTTCAGTTATTGATAAAAAATATAAATTTATATCAGACGAGCGTGGATCTAAGCTTGTATTAGTTTCTTTCTCTTTAGAATCTAATTTATGTTTTAATTATAGAACAAAAAAGGGAGAAAAAAAATCAAAACTTATTGACTTGTCAACTTTTGTTTCCATAAAAGGCTGGCAAGCTCTTGGAAATAAAATAAAGAGTTATAAGCATATGAGTGGTTTCAAAATAATTGAAACTAAAAATCAAAAAGAAACTGAGGGTCTTGATAATGAAAACAAAGAAAACAATCAACAAGATGTCTCTTCTGTTAGCCAAGAAAAATTAAATCTTTTTTAAAAATGCATATATTTTTTTTGGATCATCTGTAAAAACACCATCAACTTCTAGTCTTTTTACCTTATACAAATCTTCTAAAGTATTAACCGTATAAATTAAAACTGGTAATTTTTTTCTCTTACACCAACTTGCTGTTTTCTTGTTAATTGTATTTAAATCTGTGTGAAAAGTATCTGGTTTAATAAAAAAAGACCAAATTTTAGTTCTTAACAAGATATTTTTATTCGTTCTAGAAAATAAATACCCTATTTTTATGCTTTTATCAATCTTCTTTATTTTTTTTAAAACTAAAGGATTAAAACTTGATACAATTGTTTTTTTCTCAATTTTATTATTTCTTATAAAGTTTACAACATCCTTTTCAATGTTTTTGTTAAAGATGCTATCTGATTTAATTTCAATGTTTAATATTTTTATATCATTTATAATTTTTTTTATTTCTTTTAAATGACTGAGTTTATACTTATTTTGAATTTTTTGTATTTTTTTAATATTGACATTTTTAATTTTTGTCTTTTTGTCAATTAGATATCTATCGTGGTGAATTAAAACCTCATTATCTTGGGTCTTTTGTACATCTAATTCAATCCCATCGACTCCTTGATTTATGGCTTCTTTAAATGATTTAATTGTATTTTCTCTAAAATATTTTGGTGCTCCTCTATGACCCAATACTATGAATTTTTTATCAAACATACTGTTCCTTGATTAATATTATATAAATATAAAAAATTTAATTTAAATAAAATAAATGATGTTTAAAGATTTGTTAATAATGTAATTTTTTATGTTTAAAATATAACATATTAATATGAATGACAATTTAGAAAAAACAACTTCACCAGAAAAATTATGGAAATCCTGCCTATTATACATAAAGGATAAAATATCAGATCAAGCTTTTCAAACCTGGTTTAGTGGCATTCTTATTTCTTCTGTTTCAAATGATGAACTAGTCATTCAAGTCCCAAATAAATTTCATTTTGAATGGCTTGAATCAAAATATAGACTGCTTATTGATGACGCTGTAAAAAAAGTGTTTTCCAAGCCTTTAGTTATAAACTATAGTGTTGTAATAAGCAAAAAAAATACTGCTGATATTCCCAATATAAATGACAAAGTTCCTTTAACAAAGAACTACCACAATAAATCATCATTAAATAAAAGCTATACTTTTGAAAATTTCATTGAAGGAAAAGGAAATCAAATGGCAAAAGCTGCCGCCCTATCAATTTCGGAAAATTTTGGTTCTTCTCCTTTTAATCCTCTTCTGATTTATAGTCATACTGGACTAGGAAAAACGCACTTATTACAAGCAATTGGAAATTATATAATAAAGAAAAGAAACTCTTTAAAAATAACCTATCTAACTAGTGAAAAGTTTATGCATGACTTCATAAAATCCATACAAGAGAATAAAACAACAGATTTTGCAAACCTGTATAGGAAGTCAGATCTTTTATTAATTGATGACGTTCAATTTTTTGAAGGGAAAGAACAAACCCAAGAACAATTTTTTCATCTTTTTAATGATTTATATCAAAAGGGAAAGCATATTGTTTTAACAATGGATAGGCATCCAAACGAATTGAAAGGCATAAAAGAACGATTGATTTCGCGATTCAAATCAGGTCTTACTGTAGATATTCATCCCCCTGATCTTGAAACAAGAATTGCTATTTTAATGAAGAAAGCTGATGTTGAGAATTTAGATATTCCTTATTCTGTAACTGAATTCCTGGCTAGTAGTATTAGAGGCAATGTTAGGGATCTTGAAGGGGCCCTTACACGAGTTTTGGCTATATCAACACTATCGAAGCGTGATGTAAACTTGACTCTTGTGAAAGAGGTTATAAAAGATATTTTAGGAAATGATGCTTTTAAAGAAATTACCACTGACCGCGTTATCACGTTTGTATCGAAATTTGGAAAGGTATCTGAAAAATCGATTACAGGCAAAGGGAGAAAAAAAGATGTTGTTTTAGCACGTCAAATTGCAATGTATTTATCAAGAGAATTTACTGGAAACACTTTGTCAAAAATTGGCCTTCACTTTGGGAAACGAGATCACTCTACAGTAATTCATGCTTGCAACTTGATTGAACAAAAAATAAAAACAAATAATGCGTTTAAAAATAAAATTAACAAATTAATTTTTGATATTGAAAATATTAACTTAGAAAGGTAGTATATATGTCCAATATTTTTATTATAGATGATGATAAAGAACTAACTAGTCTACTTGAAGAATTCTTTTTATCTTTTAATTATAAAGTAAAAAGTTGTCACCTTCCAGAAGATGCATTAGAATACTTAAAAGTCAACTCTCCAGATTTGGTTGTTTTGGACATTATGCTTCCTGGTATGGATGGTTTACAATTATTAAGAAAGCTTCGTGAATATTCTCCTGTGCCTGTTATAATGCTTACGGCAAGAGGTGAAGTTACCGATAGAATAGTTGGCTTAGAGTTAGGGGCTGATGACTACATGCCAAAACCTTTTGAGCCAAGAGAGCTATTAGCTCGAGTTCAATCTATTCTAAGAAGAAGTCAATCTCCGTCCTCAATGCTTGATATAATAAAGTTTAAGGGTTTGACAGTAAATAAACTTTCTCAAGAAGTAGAGCTTGATGATGGGTTAATTCATTTATCTACAACCGAATTTGAAGCTTTGCTTCTTTTTGTTGAAAATCCTGGCGAAGTTCTTGATAGAGAGTTTTTAGTTGAAAATATTCGTGGAATTACTTGGCAAACTTATGATCGTTCTGTTGATGTTTTAGTTAGTAGACTTAGAAACAAGCTAGGTGAAACACCCACAAATACCCGATTTATAAAAACAATTCATGGAATTGGTTACAAATTTATAGGAGTATCTGAAAATTAAATTACCCTTTTCAGGAAAAAGTCTTTTTTTCAGATTAGGAATTCTAGTTTCTTTTTTTGCTGCTGTTTTAATTATTATAATAGGTCTGGTTGTGCAACTTTCTTACAGCGAACAAGATACTATCTTAGATGCTCATGAATTTTACTATTATTCTCAAATGGTTCAATCTTGGGGGGCTCCTCCTGATACAAATAAAGTTTTATTTGATTTAAAAAACTTACAATTACAAGGAGCTATTTTTTCAATAGAAAACAATGATTCTTCTATATATTGGAAATATCCTTCTTCATTTAATTCAAGTGATTATTTTAGTTATTCTGATAGTGAAATTTTAGGTGAGTTTTATAATGTTAAAATACCCCTATATGTATCCTTTGGTGATATGAACAACATTGTTACAACATATGTTGAAAATGAAAATTTTCGGTATTTTCTAGCATTAAATAGGGTAGAACCATCAGCCTTTCAAATAAAATTTATTCCTGCCTCTTTAATAACTATTTTGTTTTGTGCTATTTTGTTTTTATTTATAAGAAATTACCTGCAACCAATTAGATTAATACGCTTAAGAGTAATGGAACTCGAAAAAGGCAATCTTGATTCAAAAATTGATGTTATCAGAAATGATGAATTAGGATATCTTACACGAATTATAAATAAAATGATTCAAAATATCAAATCGCTATTAAATCAAAAACAGCAACTTTTATCTGAAGTAAGCCATGAACTAATGTCCCCATTAACAAGAATGCAATTATTAGTTGAGCTGACTCCGGACCATAAAAACAAATATAAAATAAAGAATGAAATTGTTGGGCTTAGAAACATAATCTCTAATTTATTATTATCTGACAAGCTGGACATTCCTTATTCAAATTTAAATCTAGAAAAAACAAACTTTTCTCACTTTTTAGACAAAATAATTGCAAAATATCCTGATTCTTCAAATCGAATAGTTGTTAAAAATTCATTTCCAAAAATAAATTTAAATATTGATGCTTTAAAAATAAATATCGCCATTAAAAACATTATTGATAATGCTTTCAAATATAGTTCAAAAAACTCTGATGTTATAATTTTTTCATATATTAAACAAAAGCATGTAATTGTTTCAATAAACAATCAAGGCAACATAATTTCTGCAAAAGATATAGAAAAAATAAAAGACCCTTTTGTTAGGGTTAACAAGGATTCCTCTATCCAAGGTTTTGGGCTTGGTCTTGCTATTGCTAATAAAATTGTATTAGCACATAATGGAAAACTAGAAATTGTTAGCAATATTAATGATGGAACAACATTTTCATTTTATTTCCCCATTAATTAATTGTTTTTTTCATTTATTATAAATATTTTTAGTGAGTGGAAAAATCTAGCATAAATAAAACTATTATTGTGGGTCGACTTGGAAACGACCCTGAGTCGAGATATACCGCCTCTGGTCGTTCTGTTTCTTCTTTTTCTGTTGCAACAGATGAATATTGGGTAGATAATGAAAATCAAAAAAAGAATCATACCGAATGGCACAATATGATTGCCTGGGATAAGCTATCTGACTTTTCAAATAAATTTCTATTTAAAGGTCAATTAGTCTACTTTGAAGGAAAATTAAGAACAAAATCTTGGGATGACAAAAATGGAACAAAAAAATATAAAACAGAAATTTTCTGTAGTCAAATAACACCTCTAGAGTGGAAAAAAAGTTCTTAAAATCTTTTTAATATTACATATTTTTACATTTTTTTCTATGTTATGTTAGCATTGTGTTATTATATTATTGTAGGAGAGTGTATGTTATGATAAATATTATTAAAACCATATCAATGTTGTTAATTATTTTTTCATTTGTTTTTTCTAATACAAATGAAATGCCTGTTTATAGTGGCGATGCTGTCATCAGTTTATCTCCTGTAAAAAAGACAAAACGTATTGATATAATCAAAAAAACTTTCGCTACTGATAGCGATGAACCTCTGAAAAAAAGGTCTCACAAAAGAAGACGTAAAATTAGAAGACCAAGACAAGGGCGCTAAATCTTTTCTGTTTAACTACAGGCGTCTAGAGCGCCTTTTTTTATGACAAAAAAATTATATACTTTAGAAACAGCAAAAAATAAATATTCTGACAGAGATTACAATGTTAATATTTCTTTTCCAGAGTTTTCTTGTCTTTGCCCAAGAACCGGTCTTCCAGACTTTGCAACAATTATCATAGATTATACCCCTGATAAACTATTAGTTGAATTAAAATCACTAAAACTTTATTTTTTAAACTATAGAGACAAAGGAATCTTCCATGAACATGCTACAAATATGATTCTAGATGACTTTAGGAGCGCATGTAATCCCAAAAAAGTTTCTGTGCGTGCAATATTTGGAACTAGAGGTGGAATTGATACAATTGTAGAATCATCCTGGCCAAAATAAATTAAACTTTTATTAAAATAACTTTAAATCATAAATTACAATAGTTAAAAATTATAATATTTAAAAATGAAAATTAAAATTACTAACAGTAACAGAAAACGAAAGAATAAACACGGTTTTTTTAAAAGAATGAGTTCAAAAAACGGCAAAGCTATTTTAGCGAGACGTCGTAAAAAAGGTAGAAAAACTTTATCTGCTTAATTTTTGAATTTTTCTATTCCAAAAAATTCGTTTTTTTCAACGGTTTCGAATTCTAGCTCTTATTTTGCTAAAGATTTACAATTTCTTTATTTCTATACAAAAAATAAAAAAATTGGCTTTATTGTTTCCAAAAAATATGGGTCATCGTCATCAAGATTTTTATTTAAGCGCAGGTGCCGCTTTATATATTTAAATAGTTCAATATTTCCTGAGAAATCTGTTGGTATTATAATTAAACCAAAAAAAAATATTCAAATGAATTATGATTCAATTTATTTAAACTTTCTTTCTTTTTTAAATTATATGAATAACAATGGAACAAAAACGTAATTTTCTTGCAATAATATTAATCTGCATCATAGTGGTTTTAACACCTAAGTGGATGTCTCTTTTTGGTCCAAAACAAATCGTTGACATCAATGGTCCTTCTTATGAAAACCTTAATGATTTAGAGCCTCCTAAAACACAAAAAACAACCAAAAGTTTTTCATCAAATATAAAAGAAAAAAAGATAACAATAATTACCGACTTGTACGAAGCCGTTATTTCGAATAAATCTGGTGGTTCAATTATATCTTACAAATTAAAAAATTATTTTGGTTCTTATGATGTTAATCAAAACTATAATGATTCTATAAGTGTTGAATTAATAAATGATAACAATTCTTCTGGATGTATGCCCTGTGTAAGATATAAAGATAATATTTCCAATGATATTTATTTTTTCAATAATTTGTTTTCCTATTTTGATAAAGATACGATTATTGTTTCCGGTGAAAACACCTATGATGTAAACTTTGTGTATAGCTCTGGAAATAATGAAAAACTAAACAAAACTGTTACTATAAAAGGAAACTCATATATTATTAATCATTTTTTTAATTTTGAAGGTTTTGATTTTAATTATTCTGATGAACTGGAACTTTGTTGGCTTAATGGTCTTTTGCCAACCGAAAAAATTGAGGCCGAGGATATTCAAAATGCTTCGTTTGTTACAAGTTTTGGTCAGGATTATGAAAAGTTTTATTATACCAGCTCGGATTCGGTTGAACTTGAAATTGTAGAAGGTAATGCCTCATGGATTGGTATAAATAATAAATATTTTTTAATGTCTATCATTCCTGATAATAGAGTTAAATCTTTTGGGCATTCTTATGCTTCATTAGATTTTAAATCGAGAAAAGTTACGCCTTCTTATAATGCTTTTCTTACTTTTTCTCCGTCTAATAACTTTTCCTTGTCTTCTAAAATATATTTAGGCCCTTTGGAATATGATACTCTAAAACTTGAAAATGTTGG